>Ga0256827_10000106_pt1 | contig 43852 bp, 26 predicted proteins | sample CV84metaG_FD_185977 | JGI IMG/M metagenome (GOLD analysis project Ga0256827, IMG submission 185977) | Hydrothermal vent microbial communities from East Pacific Rise, Pacific Ocean - CV84 | ecosystem: Environmental > Aquatic > Marine > Hydrothermal vents | place: Pacific Ocean: East Pacific Rise... | reverse complement strand
AGCTTGGTGCTAAAGAAACTCGAATTTATCCAACTTTAGTGATAAAAGGAACAGCTTTAGATGTATTGCTAAAGAAAGGGAAATATAGTGCAATGACTACTTTGGAAGCTGTCGAGCAAAGTGCCGAATTATTCCAATTATTCCGTAAACACAATGTTAAAGTATTGAGAATTGGTCTGTATCCATCAGAGGATTTACTTAATGAAGAGGTTGTTGCAGGTCCTGATATGAGGCATTTTAAAGAAAAAGTAATGACTCAAATTTGGAATGAGAAATTGAAAAGCATTATTCCTAAATCGAAGGATAATAAACAAGCACTAATATTTACTGCAAAGGATCAATTAAATTTTGCCAATGGCTTTAAAGCTTTAAATAAATTGATGCTCTTAAAGCATTTTAAAAAGGTAAAGTTTAAAGTAGATTCATCATTAAAAGATTTTGAATACCATGTTGATTATAGTAGATAAACGAATTCCAAAAGAAGCAAAAGAGAGACTCGCCAAAATGGGTGATTTATGTTTATTTGCCACAGAAAAAATAGTTTATGAAGCTATTTCTGGACATCCTGATATATTCATTTTTCAGAAAGATAATGCGGTTATTTTAGCACCAGAAACTCCTAAATATGTAATCAAAAAACTTCAACAATATAGAGTTGATATTACCTTTGGAAAAAGTCATTTGAGTGAAAAGCATCCACAAACAACCCCTTATAATGTTGCTTATGGTGATGGTCTTTTTATTGGAAATAAAAAAACTTGTGACGAAACTATTTTGAGTTTGTCAAGTGATGAAGCATGGCTTCAAAGCCCTCAATCTTACGCAAGATGTAATACAATAGTTTTAGATAAGAATCATATTATTACTTCTGAAGTAACTGTGGCAAATAGTATGGCAAATAGTTTGTTTATTAATCCAAAAGAGATAATACTTGCTAGTTACCCTAATGGTTTCTTTGGTGGCTGTGTGGGGCTTTATAAAAATAAGCTGTACTTAATAGGAAGTCTGAAACATCATTCTCAACAAAGTGAAATCCTACAATATTGCAATAAATTAAATATTGAAATAATGGAGCTTTATGATGGGGATTTCTTTGATGGAGGAGGGATTTTCTTCTTTGATTAGTCAATTATTAATATTATACCCCCTTGTTTTTTTGTCGATTTTGTCATGGTTTTTGTCCCAAAAACTCAAGCCAAAATCTATCTTATATAATCATTGTAGCCATGGGTTTTACCCATGGCTACAAATATATAACCCTTTCAGGGTTTGGGAAAATATTTACAAATGAAAATAACGCAGTATATAACCTATAATAACAAAGACTAATCTATTAAACTCTCAGCAATTACTAAATCAACAGGCCTTGTAATTTTAATATTTCTAAAGTTACCAAATACAAGCTCTATTTCATGACCATGCGCTTCATATACACTAGCATCATCGGTAAATGATTTGCGATATCGTGCAGTATAAGCTTCTTTAATTTCAGAAGTACGGAATCCTTGGGGAGTTTGAATAATCTTAATATTATCTCTTTTTACTGATTTATTACCCTTTGGACTTATTCGTCTGATTGATTCATTAATGTCGATATAAGGTATTGCATTGCCTTTCTCAATGGCTCTTTGCTGCACTCTGTCTATAGTTTGATGACTCACCAAAGGACGAACTCCATCATGGATTAACACTATAGAATCATCGGGTAAATGTGTTAGAGCATTCTTTACAGAATAAAAGCGCTCTTTACCACCTCTAACAATTTGGTGTTCTACTCCAAAGGCAAATTCATTACATAAGTCTTTCCATAAAGCAATATGAGCATCTGGCAATACAAGAATAATTTCCAACTTGGGATCGAAGTTTCTAAAATTCTCAATTGTATGCATTATCACAGGTTTTCCTGCCAATGGTATAAACTGTTTTGGAATATCACTTTCCATTCTGTTTCCAATTCCACCACCTAGTATTACAGCAAAAGTTCTCATTATGTATGGGTTTCAATAATAATAATTCAAAATTACACTATTTTTCAATAAAAAAACCGTGATTAAAATACTCATCAAGCATTTTAATCACGGTTAAGTATATTTCGGGTCCTCTTATTTTATAAGAAGAGCATCGCCATAAGTAAAGAATTGATATTTTTCTTTTATGGCAACTTTATATATTTCTTTTAAGAAATCGTAACCAGCATAAGCTGATGTAAGCATCATCATTGGTGATTTTGGCATATGGAAATTTGTTACCATAGCATTTGCAATATGAAATTCGTAAGGAGGAAAAATAAATTTATTTGTCCAACCTTCATAAGGTTTAAGATGACTAGAAATACTTACAGAAGTTTCCATAGCTTTCATTACTGTAGTACCAATAGCTACAACATTGCGTTTATTATCTTTGGCCTCATTCACAGCATCGACCGTAGATTGTGGAATCCAAATTTGCTCAGAATCCATTTTATGCTTAGAAAGGTCTTCCACTTCAATTGTTCTGAAATTACCTAGACCGGTATGAAGAGTTAATTCTTTAAAATCAATACCTTTAAGTTCTAATCTCTTTACAAGTTCACGACTAAAGTGCATACCAGCAGTTGGAGCAGCTACGCCACCTTCTCTACTAGCATAAATTGTTTGGTAACGCTCTTTGTCAATCTCTTCAACAGCTCTTTCAAGAGGTAATGGAGTTTCTCCTAAAGTATCAATTACTTGCTTAAATTCTTCATAAGGTCCATCAAATAAGAAACGTAAAGTACGGCCTCTAGAAGTTGTATTATCAATTACTTCAGCCACAAGAGCATCGTCTTCACCAAAATATAGTTTATTACCAATTCTAATTTTACGAGCAGGATTTACTAATACATCCCAAAGTCTTGTTTCACGATTAAGCTCACGAAGGAGGAATACCTCTATTTTAGCACCTGTTTTTTCTTTATATCCATATAGACGAGCAGGAAAAACCTTGGTGTTATTAGTTACAAACACATCCTTATCATCGAAAAAATCAATAATATCTTTAAATTTATAGTGGTCAATAGACTGTGTTTTTCTATCAACAACCATTAATCTGCTATCATCACGATTTTCTTTTGGATGAGTAGCAACTAATTCATCTGGTAAATCAAATTTAAACTGAGAAAGTTTCATTGAGATAATTGTTTTAAATTAAATTATTTGCATCAAAAAAATGGACACAAAAAGAGCTGCAAATTTACTACATTAAAAAGCCGATGTCAACTATTTGCTAAAATAATCTTCAATTACTTTGCTGGTGGTGGTTGAGAGTGAATAATTTCTTTAATTTGGTCTACTTTTATTGCATCTTCAACAGAATAATTGCCAATAAACGTCCTACGAAGGCTGCTTAAATAGGCACCACTTTTCAAAGCAGAACCATAATCTCGTGCTAACGAACGGATATATGTACCTTTAGAACATTTTACTTCAAAGAATACTTCAGGGAGTTCTATTTTAGTTATTTTGAAGTGAGAAATTGTAATCTTTCTCGATTTCATTTTAATTTCTTCCTGCTTTCTTGCATAATCGTAAGCGCGTCTTCCGTCAATTTTTAAAGCAGAAAAAACAGGTGGTGTTTGGTCAATTTCTCCTTCAAAAGTTTTTGCAGTACTATAGAGAAGTTCCTCTGTAATATGTTCCGTAGGAAATATTTGGTCTACTTCAGTTTCTTTATCAAAACTTGGGGTTGTTTCTCCTAGGTGAATACTACCAGTATAAACTTTCTCTTGAGCCTGAAGGCTATCAATGGTTTTTGTTGCTTTTCCTGTGCAAATAAGTAAAAGGCCAGTTGCCAAAGGGTCTAATGTTCCAGCATGTCCTACTTTAAATCTTCTTACATTATGTGCTTTTTGTAAACTTCCTCTAATGCTCTTCACTGCATCAAATGATGTCCAACCAAGCTCCTTATCAATTAGTAGTACCTCTCCTTTTACAAAATCAAAAGCCATTAGTCAATACTTAAATTAACACCCATATAGTAAAGGACAATTATTAGCAATCCTACAACAATTCTATAGTAACCAAAAATAGCGAAGCCATGTTTCGTTAAGAATGAAATAAATGACTTAATAGCTACAATAGCAACTAAAAAGCCTATTACATTACCAAAGATTAATATTCCAATATTGTCAGAATTAATTGCTTCATAGCCTTTAAGCATTTTGTAGGCTGTAGCGGCAAACATAGTTGGAACAGCTAGAAAAAACGAGAATTCAGCAGCTTGTTTTTTAGAATATTTCTGACTCATACCACCAATAATAGTAGCCGCAGAACGAGATACACCGGGTATCATTGCTATTACCTGAAACATACCTATTTTCAATGCATCAATATAGCCCATTTCTTTTTCTTCTGCATCTTGAGTGTCTTTAAACCAGCGGTCGATAAACACTAAGACAATTCCGCCAAGTATTAGCATAACTGCGACAACATAAACACTTTCGAGAAGAGCATCTATATAATCGTTGAGAAGAAGCCCAAAGAATGCTGCTGGTAGAAATGCGACAAAAAGTTTATAATAGAAGCTCATTGATTGGAAAAATCTTTTCCAATAAAGAACAACTACCGAAAGTATGGTTCCAAATTGAATTGCAATAAGAAAAATCTTTGAGAACTCTGTGCTCTCCATACCCATAATTCCTTGGGTAATAATCATATGTCCTGTTGAGGAAACTGGCAAAAATTCTGTTAATCCTTCAACTATTGCCAATATTAATGCTTCTATCCAAGTCATTTATTTATCCTTTGGCTTTAGCATTATTGCATATACTTCAAGTACGAAACCTGCAAACATAAACAATGGTGATATTACCAATCTCTGAGTGTTAAAAATCTCAGGATTAAATACATTAGGGTCTTTAGAACCACCACCGCTTAAAAGAAAAAAACCTATGATAATTAAAACTATTCCAGCAATCATTACTGTATAATTCTTTTTACCAAATACGAAATCTACTGATTCTGTTGTATTGTCTTTAGACATTGTAAATTAATTTTTATGATAAATATAAATTGTCAATTTTCATTCTTAAATATCTACGTACAGATAAACTACTCGACCACCATGAGATAATAATTCCAGTGGTAATTACACCACCGAATAACATTAAATAAAGGTCGATATTACGTATATTAATTAAGTCTGGATATATTTCGTGGAAACGATATAGCACAGCTATTAATAAGCCGATACTAAGTAAAGCACTAATAATTCCTTGTGCTATTCCTCTCCAAATAAATGGTTTGCGAATAAATGCTTGTGTGGCACCAATAAGACGCATACTTCTGATAATAAATCTATTAGAATATACAGATAAACGAATAGTATTATTAATAAGTACTATGGAAATTAGAAGTAATAAGCCACTTACTATCATAAAAAATAGGCTTATTCTAGCAATATTTTTATTAATTGCTTGTACATAGTCTTCGTGATATCTTACTTCCTCAACTATTTTTCTTTTTTCTATTTTTTTTGCTAGTTTCTTGAGTTCAGCAACATTGGCATAATTCTCATTTAAGTGAATCTCTATGCTAGCATGTAGTGGATTTTCACCATCAAGAAATTGTATAAAATCTTCACCTATTTCCTCTTGATATATTTTTTTAGCTTCATCAGCCGAAATATACTTTGTGTATTTCACATTATTGGTGGCATCCATTTCTTTTTTCAATCTGAAAATTTCTGCTTCTTTAGCATTCTTTTTCATATACACATTCATCTGAATATTTTCACGAACATGCTTACCTATCATCTTAGAATGCAGTACAATAAGCCCAAAAAATCCTAATATAAAGAGCACAAGAGTAATACTAATTACAGAAGTGAAATATGAAGCTCGAAGTCTTCTTTTATTAAACTTATCCTCTTTTTGTGCCATAATGTTTTCTTGAAGCTTTAGTGTTTTTCAATAATTGGCTAAAGTAGTAAAAAATGTATTTTAATTGGTGCTAAATAATGTTAAGGAAATAGCGCTATTCCTTACCTTTAATTTTATATCCTATTTTTGTTCTTGGTTGTGGATTTTCTTGTTTTTCCATGAGTTCATCTAAATAGCTAAAAACTAATTCGATGCTTTTATCTTGATTTGAAAGTTTCTTTTTTATTTCTTCTATTTCTAATTTTACACTTAGATTATCTGTAAGAATCTGTCTTATTTCTGTAAATGTTCTCATTATTTGAATATTTACTAATATTGCTCTATCACTATTCAATATTCCTGATAGCATTGCTACACCTTGCTCAGTAAAAACAAAAGGTAATTTTCGTGTTCCTCCCCATCTTGATATTCCAAATTGGAATTTCAAGTTATCAAATTCTTCTTGAGTTAATTGAAACATAAAATCACTAGGAAAACGTTTAATATTTCGTTTAACAGCCTTATTAAGGTTTCCAGTTAGGACACCATAAAGCTCTGCTAAATCTCTATCTATCATAACTTTTTGGTCTCTTATTTGAAATATCTTATTTAATATTATTTCATTAGGAAGCATCAATTCATTTTTGCTATCTTCTTTCATAATTTAAATATTTTTAGCTAATATTAGCATCCCAATCCTTATAGAAGTTTTTCAAGAACTCCTCCATAAAAGCATGTCTTCTTTCTCCTTCTTTTTTCCCTGTTTCGGTATTTAGTCTGTCTTTAAGACCAAGAAGTTTCTCGTAGAAATGATTGATAGTAGGAGCTGTGCTAGTTTTGTAAGCTGCAAATGAAGTATGGCAAACAGGTTTAATAAATGGGTCATAAATAGGTCTGTTTTTAGAACCTCCATAGGCAAATGTTCTAGCTACGCCAATGGCGCCAATAGCATCAAGCCTATCGGCATCTTGTACTACTTCACCTTCTTTGGTGCTCATTATTGTTGGTACTTTTAAGCCTTTGAAACTTATTTCTTCAACTATTTGAACAATTTTATCGATGCTTTGAGAATCTATATCAAACTTTTCAAGGTATTCTCTTGCTTTTATAGCTCCAATTTTATCGTCGCCACCATGAAATTTATGGTCAGCAATATCGTGAAGTAATGCACCCATTTCTACCACAAACATATCCATTTCGCCCTCCTTCTTGGCAATAGACTTAGATAATTTCCATACCCTTTGTATATGAAACCAATCGTGGCCAGTAGCTTCGCCGCTAAGTTGTTCTTTAAAATATTCTACTGTGGAGTTTATTATTTCTTGACTAGTCATTTTATTGGGTTGTTTATTGTTCGCTTTGCTCACAAGAGTTATCTGCTAATTTTCACGAATTAAACTAATTGCGCGAATATATTATGTTTTCAAATATTTCGTTAATGATAAAAAAGTAAAAGATTGTAAAGTGTCGTAAGGTATTGTAAAATATAGTAAAGTATGGAAAGGGATTGAGTCTGTACTATTCTTTACTCTTTTTTACGCGTAGCATATTACAAGCCTTTACTTTTTCGTAACAATCCGTTTCATCTGTGCCATCCATGTTCTTTTAATCCATCTTAAGGACTGCAAGAAAAGCAGTCTGTGGTACTTCCACATTTCCAACCTGACGCATACGCTTCTTACCTTTCTTTTGTTTTTCTAGTAGTTTACGTTTACGAGTAATATCACCGCCATAACATTTGGCAGTAACATCTTTACGAACAGCTTTAACAGTTTCTCTAGCAATTACTTTTGCACCAATTGCTGCTTGTATGGCAATATCAAACTGCTGACGAGGTATTAAGTCTTTAAGCTTAACGCATATTTTACGTCCAAAATCATAAGCATTACTATGATGAAGTAAAGCACTTAGAGCATCTACATATTCTCCATTAAGTAAAATATCTAAACGAACAAGTTTTGCAGGTTGAAAGCCATTCAAATGATAATCGAAAGAAGCATAACCTTTTGAAATACTCTTTAGTTTATCGTAAAAGTCGAAAACAATTTCACCAAGAGGCATATCGAAACTTAGCTCTACCCTATTACTTGTGAGGTAAACAGTGTTTTTAAGAACGCCACGTTTATCAAGGCACAGTTTCATAACAGGACCCATATAATCAGCCTGAAGTATAACTTGTGCAAGTATCATAGGCTCTTCAATATGTTCGATTCTTGAAATGTCTGGTAATCCTGAAGGATTATAAACATCAAGAATTTCACCTTTACGAGTATGTACTTTATAAGAAACATTTGGCATAGTGGTAATTACATTCATGTCGAATTCCCTATCCAAACGCTCTTGAATAATTTCCATATGAAGTAAGCCAAGGAATCCACATCGGAAACCAAAACCAAGTGCTGCAGAAGATTCTGGCTCATAAGTAAGAGAAGCATCATTAAGTTGCAGTTTTTCCATTGCCATTCTAAGATCTTCATAATCCTCAGCATCAACAGGATAAATTCCTGCAAAAACCATAGGTTTTACATCTTCAAATCCACCAATAGATTCTTCACATGGTGCATTAGTATGAGTAATAGTATCACCAACCTTAACTTCTTTAGAAGCTTTAATTCCAGAAATAATATAACCAACATCACCAGCAGCAAGCGTTTTTCTCGATTCTCTTTCAAGACGAAGAACTCCAACTTCGTCGGCTTTATATTCTTTTCCGGTATTATAGAATTTTACTAGATCACCTTTTTTAATAGTGCCATTAATAATTTTAAAATAAGCAATAATTCCTCTAAAAGAGTTGAATACAGAGTCAAATATTAGAGCCTGAAGTGGGGCATTAGGATTTCCCTTTGGAGCAGGAACCACATTAACTATAGCATCAAGAATTTTATCAACACCATAACCAGTCTTACCACTTGCTTCTATAATATCGTCTAAATCGCATCCAATTAAATCAATTATTTGATCAGCTACTTCCAATGGCATTGCATTTGGCAAATCCATTTTATTCATAATTGGAATAATTTCTAGATCATTCTCAATAGCTAAATATAAGTTTGAAATAGTTTGAGCTTGAATACCCTGAGTAGCATCTACAATGAGTAAAGCTCCTTCGCAAGCAGCAATTGAACGAGATACTTCATAAGAAAAATCAACATGACCAGGAGTGTCAATTAGATTTAGAACATAGTTTTCATTATCTTTTTCATAATCCATTTGAATAGCATGACTTTTAATGGTAATACCACGCTCGCGCTCCAATTCCATATCATCGAGTACCTGTGCTTGGGCATCTCGTTCTGAAACTGTTTCGGTGAATTCTAAAAGTCTATCGGCTAAAGTGCTTTTACCGTGGTCGATATGTGCTATTATGCAAAAATTACGAATATTCTTCATGGGCATTTACTGATAAAAATATATTATATGCAAAAGTACTACTTTCTTAGGGTAGTATTACGAAATTTATTTTGCCATAATGTATTCTTAAACTCTATTCTGATAACCAATCTTTTGCTTTTTCAATATCTTTAAATGGTTGGATTCCAATATTTGTGAACATATTTATTCCTTTTAAAAAGATTTCTTTAAATCCACTAATACCTATTACTGCTTCTTTAAGAATATATGGTTTCTCTATTTTTCCATCTTCTTTCATTCTTTTTACAATGGTTGAATTTCCAAAAGAATCTCTAACATCAACCAAAACTAGCAAGTTTTTGCCTGCCTGAAGAACAAATTCTTTTGCTTCGTCTAAAGCTTGAATAAATTCTTTTTCATTATTAGAATTAAGGCCTGAATAATTAATATAAATTATTCTTTTTCCTTTATGGTATATCCATTTTGTTCTATCGCTCATATCTTGAAAATATTATTAGTTTAGCATGAAGATAATGAAATAAATTATCTTGTGCATATATAAAATTAGATTATTATTTTAGTTTAAACCCTTCTTCAATAGCCATAGAATAAATCTCGTTTTTAACCCATTGGGCCCATGCTTTCTTGCTTTTTGTTTTGTCGAAAGTATTATGGGGAATAGGTTTGCCAAAGTGAATATGTATTTTAGAGTTTCGTTGTTTTATTGCTTCTCCAATTAAGAAAAGCATTTCAATGTTGGCTTTTATGCCAAGCTTCTTTCTCCATTTAGCTAGTTGGTAGAAAAAATTAGAGTTATATGCATATATAAAGGTTGGAATAACATCTCTTTCATATTTTATTGCCTTAGATATAAAAGTATGTTTCCATTCTAAATCTCTAATTCCTTCTTTTTGTATTCTAGAAACTAAACCTGCAGGGAAGAATAGTAAAATTCTGTCAGAGGCAAATGCTTCATCAAGTATTCTCACATTTTCTGCATTGCTTCCATGTTTGTTTATTGGTGTTAGTAAGGGTTTTAGGCCAGGAAGTTTGAGAAGAATATCATTTACAGGAAATTTTAGATCAGGTCTGATTTTACCCACAGCACTCATAAGGGCGATGCCATCAAATCCTCCAAGAGGGTGATTAGAAACTACCATTGGGTTTCCTTCTTTTGGAATATTTTCAATTCCACTAATAGTAAATTTTACATTAAAATCTTCTAGAGCACCATTTACCCAATCTAATCCATAGTTATTGCGCCAGCGATAAATATAATGATTTACCACGTTTATTCTAACTATTTTCTCAACCAATATAATTAAGAATCTTGGAAGGCGTTTAGCTAATTTTGGATTCTTTTCCTTAATTATTTTAGGAATATCTATAAACCTTTTTCCGATTTCAATTTTCTCTGCCATTATTATTCTCTCATGTACTTTAGTCGTTTTGCAAAGTTAGTATTTTTAAGGAAATAAGGCTTAATTATCATCAAATTAACTAAAATACCAATATGTAGGTATTCACATTTGCCTATTAACAATTATTTTTGCATTGTAGAAATATTTAAAACACATTATCATGCAATATCTAAAATATTTAATATTAGTATTATTATTAACACTATTTTCTATTTCTTATGGACAAATAGGAGGCTTATCAGCTTCAAAACTAGGTTCTTTTTCAGTTGGAGTTGTCCCCAGTCATAAGATTGAACTTGAACCAAGCTTTTCTCATTTTAGAAGTAAGTATTATTGGGATAATGATTATAATAGAAAATCAATATTTACTACAACTGATAGTGTGAGAAATATTTCTGCAATGAGTTTTAGGTTTACTTATGGTCTATGGGATAAACTAGAGCTTGGAGTAAGTGTATCTCCTGATGTATCAATGAGTAATTGGGGTGTGAGGTATATTGTTTATGAAAATGATAAGCTTGGTTTAGCGGCTATTACGGGTATGAATATTCCTTTGGGAAACCAAACTATCGACAAAAAGCTTAGATTAGCTGATAATTTGCTAAGCTTAGGTGTTGGAGGCGTTATGTCATATAGTTTTTCTGAGAACTTCTCCACAGACTTTACTGCTCAATATCAATTTCGCCTTGAAGAATCTGCTCATCATGATAAGAATGCTATGTTTTTTAATTTAGACTTTGGATATTATATCCTTAAACATCAGCTACAATTGGCTACTGGCTTTGGTTATAGAGGAGTTCAAGACGATGATGGTAATCACAATGTTTTCACTATTACTCCAGGAATAACTATTGAAACAGGAGAAACATTTATAGTTGTTCTTTATGCTCCATTTGATGTTATTGGTAAAAACGAAGTTGTAAATAATGGTTTTGGTTTTGCTCTTACTTTGTTGTTTAATTAGGTTAAACTCAGGCATTCCTATAATGTTTCTATAAGATAATTTGTTGGTATAATTAGTTTTCTCCAAGCTTTTCTATGGTTAATTAATAGTTTTTGTAATATTATTATGCATTAATTTGTAATTATTATGATAAATATTACTATATTTGAAATCTAGAAAAATGAAAACAGCTCGCTTTTGTTTTTCTTGTTTTTGCTCAAGTATTAAATACCAAAGAAAATTATTATGTCACTATTCTCCAAAATTAAAACTATTAATAAAGTTATATCATTAATTATTTTTTCGATAACATTCTTTTTGTTTGTTTTTATTGCTGTATTTAGAATCATAAAAACAGAAACGGATTTAAAAAGACAAAAGGTAGAGATGATGGAGCAAAAAAGAGTGGAGCTTAAAAACTTTGTTGATATTGCCTATAAAACTATTGAATCTAGTTACGAAAAAGCTCATAGTAAAAAGGAGATACAACTAAGAACAGGAAATAAACTGGAACAAGCAACAGATGTTCTGTTAAGTGCAGTTACTAGTTATTATAACCTTAATAAGGCATCCATCAATTCAGAAACATTGAAAAGAAATATTATTAATATTGTAAAAGCATATAAAGGTAAAAACAATGAATATTTCTGGATAAATGATAATACTCTACCTTTTCCAACGATGATAATGCACCCATTAAGTCCTCAATTAAATGGTAAAGTTCTTAAAAGTAGTAAATATAATTGTGCTTTGGGTATTAAAAAGAACCTATTTCAGGCGATGGCTGAAAAATGTAATAATAATGGTTCAGGATATGTTGACTATGTTTGGGATAAGCCTACTAATGATGGCATCAAAAGAAATCAGCCAAAACTTTCTTTTGTAAAACTTTTTAAACCCTATAATTGGATAATAGGAACTGGAGTTTATGTTGATGATATTGAAATAGATATTAAGCAAGAGTGTATAGACGCTATTAGCAAAATGAAGTTCAATAATAATACTGGATATTTTTGGATTATTGATGATAAAAAACCATTCCCTACAATGGTAATGCATGCTACTAAACCTAAATTGAATGGGAAAGTACTTAGTAACCCAAAGTTTAATTGTACTTTAGATGAGAAAAAGAACCTGTTTCAAGAAATGGTTAATGTATGTGATAGTAAGAACGAAGGTTTTGTTAGTTATTTATGGGATAAGCCTACAAATTCTGGAGTTTTACCAGATCAACCGAAGCTTTCTTTTGTGAAAAAGTTTAATAAATGGCACTGGATAATTGGTACAGGTGCTTATCTTGATACTATTAACAATAATATTCTTATTAAAGAGGAGGAAATGTATTTGAATTTGAAGGTGCAGATATTTATTCTTCTTTTGTCATTTCTATTAATTTACTTTGTTTTAGTTATTTATATTAATAACATAATTGTAAAACCAATCAAATCGATTCAAAATATAATACTCAAATTAAGTAGGGGTATATTTCCAGAAACAATAGCTGTAAAGTCAAGTAATGAAATTGGTGAAATAACTAAATCAGCAAATACATTGATTAACACATTAACGAGTGTAAAAGATTTTGCAATAGAAGTTGGAAAAGGAAATCTGCAATATGATTTCAATGCTTTGAGTGAGGAAGATGAGCTAGGAACTTCTCTTATGACAATGAGAGAAAATTTAGTTAAAGCTCAAATAGAAGAAGAAAAACGCAAACTGGAAGATGAACAAAGAAGTTGGGCAACACAAGGCTTAGCAAAATTTGCAGATATTCTACGCAATAATAGCACAAATACTGAAGAAATATCATTTTCTATTATAAGTAATCTTGTAAAGTATTTAGATGCAAATCAAGGAGGATTTTATCTCTTGAATACTACAGAAGATGGAGAAAAATATTTCTCGCTTGAAGCAAGTATTGCTTTTGATAGGAAAAAGTATTCAAATAAAAGAATAGAATGGGGGGTAGGACTAATTGGAAGATGTGCTCTTGAAAGAGAAACAATATATATGACTGAGATTCCAGCTGATTACATTAATATTACATCAGGTTTGGGGGATGCCAATCCATCAAGTTTATTATTAATTCCTCTAAATTTGAATGATGATATATTTGGAGTAATAGAGATAGCGTCTTTTAATAAGTTTGAATCTTATGAAATAGAATTTGTTGAGAAGGTAGGTGAGAGTATTGCTTCTACAATTTCTAGTGTTCAGATTAATACCAAAACTAAGTATTTACTTGAGCAGTCAAAATTTCAAACAGAAGAAATGAAAGCTCAGGAAGAGGAGTTGCGCCAAAATTTAGAAGAGATGCAAGCAACTCAAGAAGAAATGAGTAAGTCTAGAAGTATTGCTGAAGCTGCTAGTAGTAATCTGAATAATATTAGTAACCCTATTATTGCTATGGATATGGAGCTAAATGTTACATACATTAATGATGCGGGTTTGAAGTTTTCAGGAGTAAGCATAGAAAAAGCCTTGCAAAGTAAATGTTATGATTTATGGAGAAATGAACATTGTAGAACATCAGATTGTAGGTGTACAATGGCAATAAATAGTAGAAAAGAAGAAACTGGAAAGACTAAAATTGACTCTTCTGGTGATGAAATTCTTTATATAGGTAGTCCTATTTTTAATGAAGAAGGTAATATTGTTGGAGTTATTGAAGAAATAATAGATTTCTCTAAAATTATTAATAATCTAGACTAAAATGATATACTATCCTAAAAAGTGTGTAAACCTCAAGATATGATTGCTGTTTTACAGAAGGATTGTCTAATTATACAGATTACACTAATATATTATCCGTAAGCGGATAATAATAATTAGATAAATCATATAACTTAAAATTAATATAAGTTACTGAGTATCATTGTATTTATTGGCGTTTTAGTTTTCAAGTAGATTTATTATAATTAGATTAAGATGCTTTGCCTTGTTATCAATGTTTAATGAATTAAATTAAATATTACTTTTGATTTTTTTAGCATAAATAGTGATGTTAGAATTCGCAAAAACTACATTTGTTAACATTATATTCTAATAATTTACGAAATATAATATTTAGTAAAGTGTTGTTGATTAAATACAAACAATAAAGACATGATTATGGAAGATGTTAGCTTTGACATTGCCATTATTGGGATGGACTGCAGAATCCCTGGAGCAGGAAATACTAAAGAATTTTGGAATAATCTTGTAAATGGAGTAGAATCTATTACTGAATTTACAAAAGAAGAATTATTAGAATCGGGAGAATCTCTTAAGGATATTAATAATCCCAAATATGTTCCTCGTAGATGTATTGTAAATGGAATTGATAAATTTGATGCAAGTTTTTTTGGTTTCACTCCTCGTGAAGCAGAAATATTAGATCCTCAGCATCGTGTTTTTTTGGAGACCTGTTGGCATACCTTAGAAGATGGGGGATATGCAAAGCAAGATAAAGAAACAAAAGTAGCTGTTTTTGGAGGTTCAGGTACAGCCTGGTACTTAAATGATGTTTACTCTAATCCTAAAATTCGCAAAGTTGCCGATTCTACTTCTATAGTAACAGGTTCCGACAAAGATTATTTAACAACAAGGGTGTCGTATAAGTTAAATTTAACTGGACCTAGTCTTGATGTTCAATCTGCCTGTTCTACTTCTATGTCTGCTATTATTCTTGGAATTCAAACATTGCAAAACTACCAAGCAGATATGGTGTTAGCGGGTGGTGTTAGTGTACAATATCCCGAAAAACGTGGATACTTATTTGCGCCAGGTAGTTTAGAGTCGAAAGATGGACACTGTCGTCCATTTGATAAAGATGCTAGCGGAACAGCTTTTAGCCGAGGTTGTGGAGTAATATTGCTTAAACGTCTCGAAGATGCCATAGAAGATAAGGATAATATATACGCAGTTATAAAGTCTGGGGCTTTGAATAATGATGGTAATAAAAAAGCTGGATTTACAGCACCAAGTATTGAAGGGCAAAAAGAAGTAATTATAGAAGCCATTGAAATGGCAGAGGTAGATGTAGAGCAAATTGCTATGGTTGAGGCTCATGGTACTGCAACACCTATTGGCGATCCTATTGAGGTAAGCTCTTTAACAGAGGCATTTCACGAATATACATCAAGAAAAACTTTTTGTGCTTTAGGTTCTGTGAAATCCAATATTGGTCATTCAGATGCTGCTTCGGGTGTGCTTTCTGTTATCAAAACTGCTCTTTCTATAAAGAATGGAATAATTCCTGAAAGCATAAATTTTAACGAACCAAATCCTAAAATTGACTTTGAAAAAACCCCATTCTTTGTTAATATTAAAAAACGAAAATGGCCCAATGAAAATAAACGCATTGCATTAGTCAACTCTTTTGGTGTAGGGGGAACAAATGCTTGTCTTATTCTTAATAATGCTTTCGAAAATGATAGAATAATTGATAAGAATACTCATGAATATTATTTTCTTCCTATTTCTGGTAAATCGCAGAAAGTAGTTGATAATCATAAAGAAATATTTGAAAATTTTATTAGCAATAATCCAAATGTAAATATTAGTGATTTGTCATTTACTGCATTGCAGGGTAGAAAACATTTCAATTATCGTGCTTTTATAACTTATAAAAATACCGATGACTTATTGCAGAAAATAAAAGACAATAAATGGAAGTCAAATATTTTAAAACGTGAAGATCGTAAGTTAGTATTTATGTTCCCAGGTCAAGGAAATCAGTATGTGGGAATGGGGAAAGACCTCTATGAACAATATGATGTTTTTCGTAATGGTGTTGATGAATGTGCAAGGGCGATAAACGACAATTTAGGAATAGATATTTTAGAAACTATATTTGCTGATAACGATAATCAAAAAGCAAAGAACCTAATAAATCAAACTTATATTACTCAGCCTGCTTTGTTTACCATTAGCTATGCAACAGCTAAACTTCTTATGTCGTGGGGATACAATGCAGAGGTATTAATGGGACATAGTGTGGGAGAATATGTTGCTGCTACGCTTGCTGGAGTATTTTCTCTCTCGGATGCGTTAAAGGCTGTTTCTATTAGAGGTAAATTGATACAAGAATTACCTGGAGGAGCTATGACAGCTGTATTAATGAGTGAAGAAGAGGTACTGCCTCTTCTAGGAAAACAATGCTCTATTGGCGCATTGAATAATCCTGGATTGTCAGTAATATCAGGACCCTATGATGAAATTGATTTACTAGAGAAAAAATTGAGTGAATTAAAGATATTTAATAAACGTATTCCTACTTCTCACGCTTTTCATTCTCCAATGATGGATGCTATGCTCAATGAATTTAGAAAAACCATTGAAAGTATAGAGTTACATATTCCTAAAACATCAGTTCTCTCCACTGTTACAGGTGTATTTTTGACAGATAATGAAGCTACTTCAGTGGATTATTGGGTGCAGCATGTACGCAGAAGTGTGCGTTTTTCTGATGCAGTACAGACAATGATGCAAAGTACTGCCTCTGTGTTTCTTGAAGTAGGACCTGGGCAATCGCTTGAGTCGGCTGTGAAAAGACATTTTAAGCAAGAAGTGGAGCATTCTGTTTGCGGAACTATGCACCAAAACAATGGGGAAATAAATGAAAATGTACATATTATTGGTGCCCTCGGAATGCTATGGAGCTTTGGAATTGATGCCGATTATGAACTATTATTTAAAGAAGATAAAGTTGGGAGAATACCAATGCCTCTTTATGCTTTTGATAGAAAAAGATATATAGTGGAGAGATATTCTTCAAAAGAACGTATAGAAGAGAAAGATGAAATAAAGAACCTAGATTTAAGTCAATGGGGATATATTCAAAGTTTGAAAAAAACTTTGGATTCAAAAATTATTCTGAAACAATATAATAATTCTCTAACTCAAGAAAAAGCAGAAAATATTGATAATGAGCAATATCTTATATTTGGAGATGATACTAGAATAACAAATACTCTTAGAAAATTTGCTAATAATAAAGCGATAAAGGTTGTTCGTTCTGAATATTTCTCTAAAATAAACACTTATGAGTATACCATAAACCCTTCAAATAAAGAAGATTATAAGAGATTATTTAGCAATTTGAAAAGTGATGGAATTATTGCAAATCGTATAATTCATCTTTGGAATATTAGCGAAGGTAAAACTAATGATGAAGATTATGATGAATTGAATGCTTTTTACAGTCCTCTTTATCTCGAACAAGCCTTAACTGAGTTTTCTGATACCTCAAAGATAAATTTATTGTTTGTTTGTGATGGATTGTTAAATGTAGGAAATGAGGAAATTATCTCGCCAATGAAAGCTTTATTGGTTGGTCCTGTTAGAACTATTCGTAAGGAATCTAAGCATATATTTGCTCGCTTGGTAGATATTGATTCATCAGAAAAAGCCAATAATAATATTAGCAAAATGCTTTTTGATGAAGTTAGTATTTTTAATGATGATTTGGTAATTGCTCTTAGAAAAAATGGGCGTTGGATAGAAATTTTTGAGAAAACACAACTTCCTGAATTTTATAAGTTTACAAATACTTTTAAGAAAGATGGCATATACCTAATAACAGGGGGAACAGGAGGCATGGGACTCGAATTTGCTAAATATGCTACTCAGTCTGAAAACTCTAAAATTATTCTAACATACCAATCATCTATGCCAGACAGGCAACGGTGGAGTGAATATATTAAGTATAATGATGGTGATTTAATGTCGGAGAAACTAAAAACCATTATAGAATTAGAAAATAGCGGAGCTACAATTTCATTGGTACAGTTAGATATAGCGAATGAGCTGCAAGTGGCAGATTTAGCTAAATTCATTGAGAAAAAATGGGGACAATTAAATGGAATTATTCACGCAGCAGGAAAAGCTGGTGGTGGAATAATTGCTCTGAAAACTCCAGAAATGGCAAATGAAGTAATTCATCCAAAAACAAAAGGAGCTTTATTGCTAAATAAATATATGTCGAGATTTAATGTTGATTTTAATATTTACTTTTCATCAATTACGGCAGTTGTTCCAGAGCCAAGCCGTATTGATTATATGGGTGCCAATAGTTTTCTCGATTATTATGCCAAATATCAAAATCAAAAAGGGAAAGGTGTTAATATATCAATTAATTGGGGACCATGGAGTAAGGTTGGAATGGCAGCGCGATGGAAAGAAATAAAAGAAGCAAATAATCGCAAACTGTATGAAAATGAGAATTATAAAAAGCAAGGTTTACATAAAGAGGAAATAAACAATAGTGCTGAAATATACGCCATAGGAATTGATATCACGAATGATTGGGTATTTAAAGAACATCTTGTGGGAGGACAAGAGACTTTAGTTGGTACATTTATTATTGATTGTTTTAACAAACTTGCCGAAATAAAATTCCCAAATCAAACGCATAATATTTCTGATTTATATTTTACTCGTCCAGTTTTTGTTAAAAAACAATTTTCACCTTTATTTAGGTTAAGTGTTATAACAGAGCAAAAGGGTTATCGTATTCAGTTTCTGTTTCTCGAATCATCAGAAGATAATGCACATTGGGAAGTTGCAGCAACTTGTTTTATCACAGCAAGTGCAGACAGCAATGCCCCAATTGATAATATAAATGATTTATTAAGAGGTTTTATAAAAGACAATGATAGGGCATTAATGTTTAAGGAAGTAAAAAAAGATGGTGAAGAACTTTTAAAATATAGCGATAGATGGATGAATATTACAGAGCGCTATCAGAAAAATAATGTATTTATAATACATCAACAACTTAACCATGATTTTCAACACGATTTTCATCACTTTGCTTTGCATCCTGCCATTTTAGACTCATTATTTGCTAATATTTTTAGTGGAAGAAGCTCAGATTTGTATTTACCTTTTAGCTATAAAGAATTAAGCATATATAGTGGTTTTACCAATAATATGTATGCAAGAGTTGAGCTATTAGATGTAATTGAGAATAGCCCAGATACTATATCCTTCAATGCAATGGTATTTGATGAAAATGGTAAAGCCATACTAAAAGTTGATAATTACACTTTTATGAATATGGCTAAAAAACAATTAAGTACAAATAATAATGAAAGTGAAGATTTTCAAAGTGATGATGAAGAAAATATACTTCCGCAGGAAGGAATAGATATTTTTGAAAGAGTTATGAATTATGGTATTGAAGGTAATATTATCTTATCACCATATAATATTCTAAATGATATTGAAACAGCATTTATTGATAAAGAAAAAGAGTTGGAAGATGTAGAAGAAGCTAGTACTTATGAACGACCAGACTTATCAAGCGAATATGTAGCACCTAGCAACGAAATTGAAGAAAGTATTGCGAAAATATGGGGGCAAATACTAGGTATAGGCAAAATAGGTATTAACGATCATTTTAATGAACTTGGAGGGAATTCTCTATTAATTGTTCAAGCACTTTCAAATATTTCGCAAGCTTTTGAAATGGAAATACCAATTAGTGCTTTTAAAGATACTGAAACAGTGAAGTCTTTGGCAGAATATATTATGGGAGTTTTGATTGAAGATATTGATGATTCTGAACTTGATGAACTACTAAATGAATTGTAAATTGTGAGTGATATTTCAAAGAAAATTGAGCAGTTAACACCAGAGCAGAAGAAAAAACTGTTAGAAAAACTCCGTAATAAAGGAGTGAGTAAGTTGACTTCTGTTACAAAACTAGAGATTGAAGAAAATGAATTTACTTTTGAGCATGGAAAGTCTTATGCTTTAAATTTCACTAGCCCTTTTAATTTTTCTAAAACTCAATTTGTTCTTCATAAAATTGATGAGCCATTACCAAATATGGTGCAAATAAAGGTGGAAGCAGCTTCATTAAATTTTCGTGATATTATGATTGCTATGGGAATGTATCCTCAAACTCCTGAAGTTCCATCTGTGATGGGCTCTGATTTTGCAGGGGTGGTTAGCAAAGTAGGAGTAAATGTTAGCAAAGTGAAAGTTGGCGACTATGTAATGGTAATTTCTTTGGGTTCATTTCAAAATGATGGTAGCATAGACCCCCAAAGCCACTTCTGTAATTTAATGAATGTGCAAGAGCAACAAGTGTTTCTGATGCCAAATAATTTATCCTTTGTTGAAGCAGCAAGTATTCCTACAGTATTTTCTACGGCATATTATGCCCTATTTAATATTGCCCAATTGCAAGAAAAAGAGACTGTGCTAATTCATAGTGCTACTGGTGGATTGGGTATGGCAAGTATTGCTTTGGCTAAAATGAAGAAATGTAGAATATTTGCTACTGCCGGAAATGAACAAAAAAGAGAACTTCTGCGTTCAATGGGGATAGAATTGGTAATGGACTCACGCTCTGCAGTCTTTGCGAAAGAGATACTAAAATATACAGATGGTAAAGGTGTAGATGTAATTATGAATACACTTTCGGGAGAAGCTATGTTGGCAGGAATTAATATTCTTAACTATTTTGGTAGATTCTTGCAAATAGATAAAAAAGATATTGCAGCTAATAATATTATTCCCTTGGGAAATTTTAATAAAGGTTTATCATATTCTGCTATAGATTTGGGACTTTTGCTTCGTGATGAATATTTAATTGCCGATATTTTCATAGAAATAACTCATCTTTTTGAGAAAAATGAACTTCAACTTCCAACGATTAAAGTATTTGCAGCAAGAGAACTTCATAAGGCATTAAACCTAATGTCCCGCTCGGCACATATTGGCAAATTGGTAATTGATTATTCGAAATAATGGACGATAAACAAAAAATAATCAGCTCATTAAGTAAGGAACAATTAAAACAGCTTTTGAAGAAACGAGCTTTAAAAAAAGGTAATAAGCTTGCTAGTTTCCCAAAAATGACAATAAACGAAAACGGGGAATATCCTTTGTCAAAAGCACAAGAACGTCTATGGTTTTTGCAAGAGTTAAATCATGATAATGGATTATATAATATTGCTGTACAGGCTTTTATTAGTCTTGATAGTCCGTTAAATCTAGATTTGCTCAATAAAAGTTTAAATAGCATTATAAAAGATTACGATGCTTTGAGAACTAGTTTCCATTTTGATAAGAAACCTTATCAGAAAATTCATAAATATTTTGAATACAAAATTACTTTCGAGGAGTTAAGTAATTTGCCAAAAGAAAAACGCAATAGGAAAATAGAGGAAATAGCTATTCAAGAAGTTAATACAAGTATTGATATCAGTGTTCTTCCTCTATTTCGTTTGAAAATTAGTCACTGTGAAGACTTAAAATATTTTTTCTCATTCACGCCAAATCATATTATCACCGATGGCTGGTCGAATGCGACATTTATTAAAGAACTCTTTGGTAGATATCAACAATTACTTGAAAATAATGAGATTGCTAATAGAAGAATATCGTTTCAGTATATCGATTATGTAAAATGGGAAAAGAATTGGTTGGACTCTGATGAATACAAAAAAGCGGCTCAATATTGGAAACGTGATTTTACGCCAATACCTGAAACATTGAATTTACCCTTGGATAAAAAACGTCCCGCCTTTGCTAGTGGTAAAGGAAAGATGATTATTCGTGATTTGGGAAGAGAAGTAAGTTCTGATATTAAAGAGTTTTGCATAGCAAATGGCTTTACTTCATATCATTACTTTTTGGGAGTATTAAATATTTTGCTTTATAGATATTCTTCTCAAAATAAGATAGTGATAGGAGTGCCTATGGCCAATAGAAATAAAATGGAATTTCAATCTATTTTTGGGCTATTCTTAAATACCTTACCCATAAAAATTGATGTTTTAGCACAAGACAATCTCCTCAATATTCTACAAAAAGTAAAAGCTAAAACAGCAGAAGTTTTTCCCTTGCAACAGATGCCTTTTGATAGAATTATTTCAGAGCTTGATATTGATAGAAACCAACAGATAACACCATTGTTTCAAGTGCTATTTTTATTTCAAAATATCCCTTCTCTCTATTCATATAAGGGAATTAGCATAGAACCTTATAAACAGGATATAGGGCTTACTAAAAATGATATAAATATTTGGATAGAAGAAGTTAACGATAGGTTTCTGATTAGTTTTTATGCTAATACCGATATTTTTTCTAATGCTAAAATTGAGGCTATGGCCGATCATTTTATGAATCTCCTCAATCAGATGATGAACTTGCCTAAAAACGGTATTTCTAAACTTGATTATTTAACTTTTTCAGAAAAAGAGTTACTTAAACAAGAAGTAATATCTACCAATAAATATCCATTATTTATCAATAATTTCAGGGATGCCGTAAAAAGATATGCTAAGAATATTGCACTAGAATTTAAGGATGGAAAACTTAGCTATGAAGAGCTTGACATTTGGACTGATAATCTTGCGAAGTATTTAAAGATAATAAATATTAGAAGAAAACCCATAGCAATTCTTCATCAGGCTTCATTGGAAACAATACCAATGTTATTGTCTATATTAAAATCACGGGTTCCTTATGTGCCAGTGGACATAGAGCAACCCACAGCCCGAATAAAATCAATACTCGAAGATAGTGGTGCTGAGTTTGCTTTCTGCCAGCCGCAACTAGAAATGCTATGTGTAGAATCAAATGTGCAAATTATAGATGTTTATCAGAAAATTGATAATAAAACCCAATCAACCAAATTAAATGAACCTAAAATTGATGAGCTTGCGTATATAATTTATACTTCGGGGACAACAGGAAGACCTAAAGGAGTGCAAATATCGCATGGAGCTCTTGCTAATTATATTGGAACAATAAATGATAGAATAGGTTTTGAAGCTGAAAAATGTTTTGCGGCTCTCACTCCTCTTTCTACCGACCTTGCTAATACTATGATTTTTCCTGCTCTAAGTATTGGTTCTACTGTTTTACTTGTGCCTCATAATTACCTTCTTGATACAGTAAAGTTACAAGAATATTTTTCAAAACATAGTGTTGACTACATGAAAATAGTTCCAACACATTTGACTACTTTACTGAAAACAGGATTTACTGCCATAGCAAAAGAAGCAATTATTCTTGGTGGAGAAACTCTTAAACCTTCATTGTGTAAGAATATTAGAAAAATTAATAATAAAGTAAGAATATTTAATCATTACGGACCTACAGAAACTACAGTAGGAGTATGTGCTTATGAAGTAAAAGAAATAAATGATAATGGGATTCCCATTGGTAGGGCATTGGCAGGAAATAACATTTATATTTTAGATAAAGATTTACAAAATGTAGCACCAGGTATTGAAGGTGATATGTATATTACTGGTAATCAGCTTGCAGAGGGCTATCACAATAAATCTGAATTAACAAAAGAGAAATTTATTTCAATTCCTCCAAAAAAGCGTATTTATGCTACTGGTGATAAGGCTATTTTAAATTATGATGGCAATTTTGTGTTCGTAGGACGTAAAGACCGCCAAATAAAGATACGTGGAAACAGAATAGAACTTGGTGAAATAGAAAATACTATATTACAAATTTCAAACATACAGAATGCAGTTGTATGGTTTAATAATCAACTTATTGCGGCAATAGTTTATGATGAAAAAATTAGCGAGAGTAATATTAGAACACGCTTATCGACATTATTACCAGCTGCAATGATACCTGAGAAATTTGTTTTTATTCCTAGTATTCCATTGACATTGAATGGTAAAACTGATTTAATAAAATTAAATGAGTATGTAGATACTACGAGACAGGAACAAAAAAAACAAAATATTTACAAACTTAGCAAGAGAGATCAACAGATTGCAGAAATATTTTCCAAAGTTCTTGGTAGTAAAATAGAAGATATTAACACAAGCTTTTTTGCATTAGGAGGAAATTCTTTACTATCTGTTGAACTGTTATTTTTGCTGAATAAGGCTTTTGATATTAAATTACCCCTATCGTTTCTATTTGAGTATCAAAGTATTGCAGAAATATCAAAAGGGCTAAATATGAAATATCAGAATAATAATATTGTTGAATTACACAATAATAAAAAAAATAAAGCTTTAATTTTGATTCATGCTGCTGGTGGAAATATCCTAAGTTATAAGGTATTAGGGGATTTGTTAAGTAGTGATTTCGATATTTTTGCCATTCAATCACAAGGAGAACCATTCGAAAGCATTGAATCAATGGCTAATTATTATTTACAGAAAATAGAAGAATTAAATTATCATGGTGAAATATTTCTTGGCGGTTGGTCCATGGGGGCAATTGTTGCTTACGAAATGGCTCTACAATGGCAATTTACAAGCCCAAAGCCTAAGATACTAATGATTGATCAGCCTGCTAATCACGATTTGAGTCCAAAGTTAGATAATTACATAGATAAAATCCTATATTTTGCAAAGAAAGCAGAACATCTTGCAGGTCAGAGATTTAATATTAGTAAAGAAATGCTTGTAAATAAAACTGATTACCAACGTTCGGAACTGTTTCTTCAAAAATTCATGGAAACAGGGCTTGTGCCAAAAGGTACAATAAATGATGATTTTCAAGATTTTTTGAAGTTGATGATAAAGCATAATTATATTTCTGAAAAATATATACCTAAGAAATATAACGAAAAAGTAATTCTGATAAGAGCTGATAAGAGTTTGGATATTGAAGATGATGCTTTTTCAAAGAAACATCGACCAAATGACCTTTTTTGGAAACAGTATGCCTCTAAAATAGAAACTATTTCTGCACCAGGAAATCATGTTAGCATAATGCGAAGCCCTAATGTTGAAATAGTTGCAAAGAAAATTAAAGATTATTTCTGATGCAAGAGAGCCTATTTAATATATCAAATAATCTTTGCTATTATATTGTTGATTCTAATTTGGAAACCAATATTGATACAAATATTTTGTCAAAATCAGAACTACGAAAGTTTAATAGGTTTAGAAAGAAAGAAGACGCTCTAACCTTTTATTATGGGCGAAAAATATTGTATCGTTATCAGCAAGAAAATAATCCTATAAATTTGCAGCAGATTCAAATTGGAGAATATGGCAAACCATTTATTAGTGGTAAACCATTCTTCTTTAATATTAGCCATAGCAATCCTTATGTAGCAGTTGCTTTTTCCAAGGGAAATGAGGTAGGCATAGACATAGAACAAATACCAAAGCGCTCAAAAATAGAGCTGCTAAAAATGGCAAAAATTGTATTTTCTGAAAATGAAATTGCAGAACTTCAACAGCTTTCAGATAAAGCGTCTAAAAAATACTTTACTAGGCTATGGGTTTTAAAAGAAAGCTATATAAAACTTAAAGGCAAAGGGTTTTACATTGATACTAAAGAAATAATATTCCAAAATATTGAGTCATTAAAACCAAAACTGATTTCTCCTTTAGAAAATGAAATTAATTTTGAACTTAGAGTATGGCAAAATGAGTTTTATATTTGTACGGCTTATGTGAAGTATCGAAATATTTAAGAAATTAAAAAATAAAATCAATATATTGAAAACTTAAATAATTATAATTAAATTTGTAGGCATAATATTTTAATAAACAATAACTAATTCTATCATGGAAACAACACATCCAGAATCTAGAGCAAATCTTATTAAAAAGATTACAGAGTACATTAAGACTACTGAAAATGCTGGTAATACAGACAATATTATCAGTTTTGTTACAAAAGAATTTGGTAAGAAAAATGATGCTGAAAGTCAAAAAAATTTAGCTAATCATATTGAACGTATTATCAAAAAGGTTGAATCTGGCGAGATTGATTGGAGAAAATATGTAGCTGATTACGGGCATTATGCTGCAAAATACAGCAATTAGTAATTTTTTTAGTTTTATAGAATTTTCATAACTACTTAGGGAAGAAGTAGTCTCAAAATTGAATCTATGGTAATATTATCATTTTGTAACTTCTTTTTCCCTAAATTTTGGATGTTCTCTTTATGAAGAACAAGTCAATACTATATCGACGCTTTGAATATATAGCTTCCACCTTTCCTTCTGATGATTCTATAGTTATTAATGAAAAAGTATATTCATTCGTAGAACTGAATATTATTGCTAATCAATATGCTCGATTATTACAAATATTAGGTGTCATAAAAGGAGATGCAGTAGGTTTATTCCTCGACCATGGAATAAATATTCCTATTTCTATTATTGCTATTCATAAACTCGGTGCATATTATATCCCTCTTTCCAAAGAAAATCCCACATACTACAATCAGGAAATACTCAAGGATGTAAACTGTAAATATATTATTTGTGATGAGAATACTTCAGTCTTTAAAGGTAAAAAATGTACTAATATTCTTGAGAAATCACTTTATGATGAATTAGAAGCCACTAATCTAAGTATTGAGGTTAATGCCAATGATATAGCCTATATACTTTATACTTCTGGCAGTACTTCTAAACCCAAAGGTGTTATTATAACACATGCCAATTTAAGTTATTATATTGATTGGTACATTTCATTTTTAGTTCCAAAACTGAAAGGATTACCTCCTTTTATTTCTAATATAAGATTTGCTGCCGCAGTATCTCAACTGTATGCTCCACTTATAATGGGCAAAACTATGCACATTCTTCCAAGTGAAATTAACTTTAATTCAGGGAAACTTTTCGATTGGTTATCATTACATCCTCAAAGTGGATTATATATAGTTCCTACGCTTTGGCAAGAACATCTTAATTATGCTAAAAATCATGATGTTACTTCTCCTGCATTTGTAATTCTTTCTGGTGAAAAAATAACAGAAAAACTTCGTCTGGAGAGCTTCAATCGGTTTGCGAAAACACAGTTTTGGAATTTATATGGGCCCACCGAAACAGTTGCAAACATAAGTTATGAGCAACTTTCTAAAGATAAAGAAGTTAGAATTGGACATGTTTTGGAAGGATCTAAAGCAATTATTGTTGATGAGAATTTACAAGAAACTAATTCAAGTGGAGAATTACTAGTTAGTGGTTTAGGAGTATGTTATGGCTATGCAAATCGACCTAAAATTAATAAAATATCTTTTACTATAATTGGTGGAGATAGATATTATCGCACAGGAGATCTTGTAAGAAAAGATCAAAATGGATTATTGCAATTTATTGGGCGTATTGATCGGCAAATAAAATGGAATGGCGTTAGAATTGAACTCCAATCCATTGAAAACATTCTTTTGAGTATTAGTGAAGTTAAAAATGCGGTTATTTTACTTATTGAATACGAAAATTATGAAGATGAGTTAGTTGGCTTTGTTGAAACTAATGAAAAACTACTCAAAAGAGATTATATTTCTATACTAGCCCAAAAACTTCCTAAAAGTTATATTCCTCAAAAAATTGTTGTGAGGAATAATTTCCCAAAACTTGATAATGGGAAGATTAATACTAGGCTTCTGAAGGAGGAATTTAAAAATAATACTACGACATCATATAGAAATATACATCCAATTGAAAAAAATTTAATCCGTTTATTACAAGAAATATTACATATTAATTCAATTAATTTGAATGACGATATTCTAGAATTAGGATTAAACTCAATGGCATTTATTCGTTTGTTAAATCGTATAAATACAAGATTTAAAACGAAGATTAGTATAAATGAAATATACTCAAATACATTAGTTAATGATTTGATAGAGTTAATCAATTCTAAAGAAAATACTCACGCAATAAGCAAAAAATATAGTAATAATATATATAAGGAATTAGCTCTTAATCAGAAGGCTATATGGATAGTTGAGCATACAAGGACTACTAATAATGCTTATAATATCATTACAAATATTGAATTATATTCATCAAAACTAAGTCGTCAAAAAATTATCGCAGCTATTCAAAAAATATGCGATGAAAACGATATGCTACGCTCAATTTTTGTTGAATATCAAGGAAAAATTCAACGGAAGCTCCTTGATAATTATGAGCCAGAGATAACATTTTACAGAACGGAGCAAAGAACAGATATAGAGCAAAGAATTGAAATAAATAATGTTAATCTTTCATTGCAGAAAGACAAACCTTTGTTAAGGTACATTCTTTTTCAACTCGACAATAATAAATATCAACTTACAATTATAGCAAATCATATTGTCTTTGATGGCTTATCAATTAATGTTTTGAGCAAGAAACTTGTTGATATTTTAGATAGTGATACTACTAGCTCAACTAATGCAACTTTCAACACCTTTGTGCAAGAGCAAATACATCAAATAGCAAATAATACTTTTGATAAAGGAATAAGGTATTGGAAGAACATACTACAATTAGATTCATATTTTTTGAATTTACCTTACGACTATAATCGTCCATCTATTCAAGATTATAAAGGTGATGTTGTGAAATTTAATATTAGTGATAAATTAAAAACTAATATTCTAAACTATTGTCAACAAAACAGACTAAGTTATTTTCAATTCTTTTTGGGAGTTTTTTCAATTCTATTACATAAAATATCAAATAAAAAAGAACTACTAATTGCATTTCCATATTCAAATAGGCAAGCAAGTGAATATGAAGATATTATTGGATATTTCACCAATGTTGTGATACATAAATCTCAAATAAACGCTAAATCAACACTTAAAGAATTTCTGCAAAACACAAAAGCATCATTAATTGAAAGTATGCCATATTGGGCTGTTCCTTTTGAAGAATTATTCTTGAATTTGGATATTAAAACAGACCCATCATTTAATCCTATTTATCAAGTAATGTTTGCTTTTCATGAGCAAAATTTAAAGGGAATAAGTAAGTCGGGAATAAAATATCAAACTCATGAAGTGGTAAATGGAGCCTCTAAGTTTGATATGTTTTTGGAAGTTCAAGACTTAGAGCAAGAAGTAGAGTTGCGACTTAGTTATGCCACTTCTCTTTTTAAAAGAAATAGAATAGAACAATTAATAAAGCAGTATATAGGCCTTATTAGTAATATTTTAGAAAATGAAAACAAGAGTTATAACTCTTTCTCACTTGTTAATAAAAATGAGTTGTTGCAAATGGAACAATGGAATACTACTACTAAAGAGTATGATGTTGATATGAGTTTATTTAATTTGTTTGAATTAGCATACAATAATTATCCTGATAGAATAGCACTTGACTCGCCACAGAAAAAATATACTTATTCTGAGCTATATGATAGTGTGCAAAAATTTGCTTCAAAACTAATTTATCAAGGAGTAAATAAAAATCAAGCAGTAGGCATTAGTATGCGCACAAGCGGCTCAATGGTAATTGCAATGTTGGCACTTGCTCGATTAGGTATTCCATATGTTCCTCTTGACCCAGATTATCCAAAAGCACGTATTGATTATATTATTGAGGCATCAAAAATTAGTCATATTATTTGTGCGGACTCATTAATAGGGAAGACTAATGATAAAATAGAAGTAATATTTAATGTTCCTGATGCTTTTCTTGCTGATATTAGTACATATTCAGCACAAGAAAAGGATTTACTTTATATTATGTTTACATCAGGTTCTACTGGAAAATCGAAAGGAGTACCAATTACAAATAAAGGCGTATCAAATTTTCTGCTATGGTTTACCGATAAATATAGAATAACAGAAAATGATCGTTTTTTACATCAAACATCAATTAATTTTGATATTTCTGTTTTAGAGCTTTTTAGCCCACTCATAGTTGGAGCAACTCTAGTAATTGCCAAACAAAATGAAATAAAAATTTGGGACAAAGTAATAGCTACATTAGTAGATAAAAAAATTACATTATTACAATATGTACCATCTGCGCTATGGGGATTACTAACTAGTATTAATAGTAATTTTGAATCAAATTTAAGAATTATTTTTTCTGGTGGCGAAGCTCTTACTATAGAATTAAGGGAGCTGTTTTTTGAGATAATGAATTGCCAATTGGTTAATCTTTACGGTCCTACAGAAGCAAGTATTTATATAAGTAGTAATGGTTGTCGTAGTAGTAATCAGTCAGTTAATATTGGAAAACCAATCTATAATTCAAAAATTCATATATTGGATAATTACTTAAATCCTTTGCCAATTGGTACTGTTGGTGAGATATTTCTAAGTGGAGTAGGACTTGCAGAAGGATATGTAAATAATATTGAAGAAACTAAAAAGAGGTTTGTTGAAAATAAAGTAACTAAGGAATTAATGTTTCGTACTGGTGATTTGGGCAGATATCTATATGATGGAAATATTGAATTTTTAGGTAGAATTGACAAGCAAGTAAAAATAAGAGGTTTTCGGGTAGAACTTTTGGAGATAGAACATGTTTTTCTTCAATTCAAACCAATAAAAGAGGCAATAGCACTTGTAAATGAGATATCTGCTACAGATAAAAGAATAATAGTCTTTTATACGCTTAAAATTAATAATCAATTGCCCACGCGACAAGAATTACATCATCATCTTAAACATTTTTTGCCTTCTTATATGATACCTTCAGAATTTATTGAAATAAAAAATCTTATGTATTTACCTAATGGTAAGGTAGATGCTAAAGGGTTATTGAATAATATACATAATTTGAGAAATGCAGATGAATTGACTAATTTTACAACGGCTACAACTATAGAAAAACAAATATCAAATATTTGGAAGAAATTATTGGGTCATAATGATTTTAATATTAGTGATAATTTCTTTGATGTAGGCGGACATTCACTTTTAATAGTAGAAATGAAAGAAATTATTGAAGAAGTATTTCATAAGGAGGTTGCCCTTACAGATATGTATAAATATACAAGTATACGGTCTTTATCAAAACTTTTTTTGTCCTCCGATGAAAATAAATCAATGGTAAATAATATTAGAAGTAGAATAGCAAAACGCAAAAAGTTTAGATCAAGAGGTCATAATAATTAGAACCTTCAATAAAACAATAATCTATGGAAGAAAAAGATAATACCAAATTGGAGCCAAGAGATTTTGACACCTCAGTGAAAATTGCCAAGTCAGGAATTAATTTTTTTATTATTGGAGTAATTTTCCTTACTACACTTGTTTTCTTATGGGGAATATTTGGAATGATTCCAATAAAAATTAAAGGTAAAGGGATTATTGTGAAGCAGAAATATGAAAATATTATTACATCAAACTATCCTGGAGTAGTAAGTGATATTTTGGTAAATGTAGGTGATACAATTCATGTTGGTAAAAAGCTTGTTAAACTTGAACAGTTTGAACTATCCCTTAAACTAACCGATAAATTATTTTATATTAAAAAAACCATAAGTGAAGATTCTATTAAAATAAGTAATCTTCAAGGAGAATATCGAGAACGATTGCAAAATTTTCAGAATCAAAAACAACAGTTACAGGAAGTAATACAATCATTAGAAGAAAAAGTTCAATATTTAAAAAAACTTATAAATGATAAAAAAGACCTTTTAGCAAAAGGTATTATAAGCAAAAATGATTATGAACAAACTAAGTTTAAATATGAGCAAACAAGAGATAAACTAGCAGAGGAGCAAAATAAACTAGAGTCTTTAAAAACCAAAGAATTAGTATATACAAACAATATTAATTTACAAATAAAAGAACTAAAATCTGTTATTTCAGAAATGCAAGTTCAAAAGAATGATTTATTGTCTAAATCACAGAAATACTCATATATCTCTTCTGCATTTGATGGTATTGTTCAAGAAATAATGGCTAAAAAAGGAGTATTAGTAAGTGCAGGAGAAAAACTATTTACTATTAGTGGATTATCAAATAAAACAAAATTAGAGGTAGATTTCTTTATAGCATATAATAGTTTGCAACAAGCCGATGTGGGAATGGATGCAGTGGTAGCCCCATACAATGTTGATAAAAATAGATTTGGACAAATAAAAGCAAAAGTAACTTATGTGAGTAATTATCCAGCTTCAAATGAGTTTATTAGTAAAACAATAAATAATAATGATTTCGTGAATTTAGTAAGTATGCATGGTCCTGTATATTTTGCAAAAGTAGTGTTAAATACTGATACTACTACTGTTAGTGGATTAAAATGGACAAGCTTTGATGGAGCACCATATAAAATAAAACCTGGTACCATTTGTGAAACTCAAGTATATGTAGATTATGTTCCTCCACTAAGTTTTGTCATTCCTTGGTTTAAAAAATTGATGAGCGATGATTAATAAAGGTAAAACTAAGGTAAAAACTTTGCGACATATTCCACTCGACATTAAAATAACAGATGTTGAGTCGGGGGCAATGTGCGCATCTATGCTTTTTAAGTATTATCGACTGTTCTTAAATCGTGATCAAGCCAATGAAGTTGCTGGGACTTCTATTAATGGAACTACTTTGGAAAGAATTGCTGAAGGATTTATTAACAAAGGTTTTGACACACAAATTCAAGAAAATATTACTGATTTCCAGAATGTACTTCTTCCTGCTATTGTTCTTCTAAATAATGGAAAATATCGTTTAATACATAAAGTAAGTAGTAAGTATGTATACTTTAACGACCCTGAAAGTGGTAAACAAAAGTTAGATGGAGCTGCTTTTATGAAAGAGTTCTCTGGTCGTTTATTAGAAGTATATCCCAATGAAAAGTTTAAAATTATTGGCAAAGAGAAAAAACTCATTGATTTTATTAAAGAGATGATGGGAAACGATATACGTCTTGTATTCTTAGCTGTAATACTTGGTATTATCCTATTATTTCCTGCCATAATTTTTCCAGCTTCCTATAAAATTTTCCTTGATAATATTTTAGGTCTTAAGCAGGAATATTTATTCCGCCCAATGATATTATTTCTTTCATTATTAATGGTATTTACAGGCATAGTAACTTTTGTGCAATGGAAACTTATTACCAGAATAGAGATAAAACATGCTCTTTTACATTCATCAAATTTCTTTAGAAGATTATTACGTTTGCCTCTGCCTTTTTTTATGAGTAGATATCCAGGAGAATTAAGTAAACGTATTCCTTTACTTTCTGATGTGGCAATGGTTTTCTCCATTGAATTTCCAAAAACTCTTATTAATGTTATCTCTATTATTCTCTATGCTTTAGTAATGCTTAATTATAATGTTATTCTTACAATTATTGGAGTAACTTTCTCAATAATTAATCTTCTTGCATTAAAATTTATCTCAACCAAAAGAGAAACACTAAACCAAACAATAGTTCAGAATCAAGGTAAAGTATATAGCGAATCAATGGTAGGACTAAAAATGATAGAAACAATAAAATCTACTGCTTCTGAGAATGATTTCTTTGCTCATTGGGCTGGTTATCAAACACGCTTTATTAATAACTATCAGAAGCTGGGTTTTATAAATCGCTTTTTAGATGTTTTACCTGAATTTCTTAAGAATCTTAATAATATTATTCTGATAAGTATGGGAGCTTTATTGGTTATTTATAACTCAATGACAGTAGGTTTTTTAGTTGCTTTTCAGGCTCTAATGGATACCTTTACAAAGCCAGTAAGTCAATTGCTTAATAATGGAAGTAGATTTCAAGATGCAGCCTCTGCTATTACAACATTGAGAGATGCCTTTGATGTAGAAGAAGATGAGGCTTTTACCAAGGAAATAAATAAAAAACCATTGAATGTAAGTCCTCAAACAGCTAAATTAGAGGGCTATTTGGATATTGTGAATCTAAAATTTGGCTACGATAAATTTGCTGAACCTTTTATAAAAGATTTTAACCTTAGTATAAAACCTGGTCAGTGTGTAGCTTTAGTAGGAGGCTCAGGTTCTGGCAAATCTACTATTGCTAAACTTGTAATAGGAATTCATAAAGCATGGGCAGGTAAGGTGTTGTTTGATGGAAAACCAGCAGTTGAGTATCCAAATGTAATTATGACCAATTCTCTCTCAATGGTCGATCAAGATATATTTTTATTTAGCGGAACAGTAAGTGAGAATATTAGTATGTGGAATAAGCAAGTTCCAAAAAACAGAATTAAAGAAGCAGCACATGATGCTTGTATTGATGAGGTAATAGAAGAACGTCCAAATGGCTATGAAAGCAAAGTTTTGGAAAGTGGTAAAAACTATAGTGGAGGTCAGCAACAACGCCTCGAAATAGCTCGTGCCCTAGTTACCAAACCTTCAATTCTTATTCTGGATGAGGCTACGAGTGCTCTTGATCCTGATACTGAGCTAAAACTAATGAGTAATCTCAGAAAACGTGGTGCAAGTATGCTTGTGATTGCTCATCGACTTAGTACTATTCGTGATTGTGATAAAATATTGGTGCTCGAAAATGGTAATATTGTTCAGGAAGGAATCCATGATGAACTTATTAAGCAACAGGATAAGCTATACTATAAACTCATAAAATCAAGCTAATGGAGGCATATTTAGATATATATAAAGCTTATGGCTCAGTGCTAGAATGGGAAATCGGTGAGCGGATAAATATTCAAGATGAACAATGCTTCTTCCTTTTGACAGAAGGTGTAATTGCATTGTTTTTTAAAGATTATACTTCAGAGGGTCAAGACCACAGACCAAGATATTATAATGAATATAAAGCTCCTGCTCTAATTCCAATTCCTAAGGGCAATAAATCTAAGTTTTTGCAAATTCGAATTACTCGTTCTAGTAAAACTATTAAACTTGATTTAGAAACTGTTAATCTTTTGAATTCTTCATTAAAAGAATCATTAATTCATTTATTAGAAAAGACATTAAATAATTATCCCGGATCTTTTGCAACCGCAAAGCCAGAATTAACGCCCATTGCATATAATCTCAATAAAAATATTTCATCTCCCTTCCCCACTGATATTGCTACTCCTAAACCCAATAATTGTGCTTGGTTGCAACTAGAAGAAGGAGATTATAAATTATGCGCAAAAACAGATTTACCTGGATGTAAAATATTTCCGTTAACACATAGTATCTGGTATCGACTATCGGGTGCAGGAAAGTATAAAGTGCTTGACTCGAAAGAAGTAACAAACAGTATTTCTAGTTTCTTCGATGAGATTTTATGCTTTTTTAGTTTGATTTACACCATAGACCTTAATAATATGCGTGCTGATATTGGTGCGGCAATACGGCAGATTTATACTAATGTTGAAAGTGATAAAGGACATTGGAATTTCTCCAATAAAAAGCTAATGGAGATAGTTGAACCTATTGGTGATGAGAATGAATTACTTGAGGATACAGACCCATTGATGGCTTGCCTTAAAAGTATAGGCGAACACGAACATATATCTTTTAAATCACCTAGTAATTCAAATAAAAACTATACTCAACTTGATAATATATTACGAGCATCAAAAGTACGTGCCATGAAAATCAAACTTGATAATGAGTGGTATAAATCGGATAATGGTGCATTTCTTGGCTTTAATAAAGCTGATAATAGTCCTGTGGCATTTATTCCCAAAGGCAGTTCGCAGTATATTGTTATAGACTCAAATAATAAAAATATTTCTAGATTGAATAAAGATTTAGTTGAAAAGTATTCAACTGAAGCTTATGTGTTTTTTACGCCTTTTCCTGATGATAAAATTACAGGAAGAAGCATGATAAAATTTGGTTTTCAATTTGTAAAAAAAGAACTTATTTATGCTTTATTAATTGGTTCGATAAGTGCCATAATCGCTCTATTTATTCCTATCATTACTGGATATATTTTCGATATGGTAATTCCTAATAGTGATTTAAGCGAACTTGGACAAATATTCTTTTTATTGCTTACTGTGGCCATATCAATGGGAATAATGAATTACGCACAAGCTATAACAGTACTGCGTTTGGAAGGAAAACTAAACTTTAAGCTCCAAGCAGCAGTATGGGATAGGTTGTTGAGCTTAAAAGTAAAATTCTTTCATACCTTCTCTAGTGGGGATTTAACAGAACGAAGTATGGGGGTAGAGAAGATACGGAATGTGTTATCCGGCAGTGTTTTATCTGCTGCTATAGCTTTTATATTCTCTTTTTTCTATTTAGCATTATTATTCTATTATAGTGTTAAACTTGCTTTGGTAGCATTGGCTCTGGGTTTAATAATTGTGGTTTTTACAATTATTGCAAGTTATTATGGATTTAAGCATGTAATGGTAATTCGCTATTTGGAAACTGTGCTTACTGGCTTTTTGTTTCAAGTAGTTAGCGGTATCAATAAAATTAGGGTAACAAATAGTGAAGAACGTGTTTTCAGCCAGTGGATGGGACGCTATTCATTTCAGAAACGTCATTATGCAGCTAAGAGAAAGGTAAATGTTGCTGGTGAAGTATTTGGTTCTTTATTTCCAATATTTTCAGCAATATTTATACTTATTACTACTCATCAAATTATTAGATCGGGAGATAATTTTACTATCGGTAATTTTATTTCCTTTAATAATGCCTTTCTTTGTTTTCAGGCTGCACTTCTTCAAATGAGTATGGCTACCGTTCCCATACTCACAATCAAGCCTATTTTTAATATGTTTAAACCAATTATTGATGCAGAAAGTGAGCATTCTCGCAAAAATATTGAACCTGGTAACCTCAAAGGAAATATTGATATTCAGCATCTTAAGTTTAAATACGATGATAATGTACATACTATAATTGATAACCTAAGCGTAAAATTTCATCAAGGAGAATATGTGGCTTTGGTTGGAGGTTCTGGTTCAGGAAAATCCACATTAATTCGTTTATTATTAGGTTTTGAAGACCCCATTGATGGACAAATTTTGTATGACAATAAAAATTTGGCAGACATCGATTTACAATCTTTACGAAATCAAATGGGTATTGTTCTGCAGAATGGAAGTTTAATGTCAGGAAGTATTCTTTATAATATAATTGGGAATTCTACCCTTACAGAAGAAGATGCCTGGGAAGCTGCACGTAAAGCTGGTTGTGCTCATGAAATAGAATTGTTGCCAAATAAGATGCAAACTTTTGTGAAAGCCGGAGAAGCTACTCTTTCTGGTGGTCAAATACAACGTATTAATATTGCTCGTGCCCTGGCTCGTAAGCCTAGAATTCTATTCTTTGATGAAGCTACAAGCGCTCTAGATAATATTACCCAAAAAACGATAACTAATACATTATCAGAAATGAATATTACTAGAATAGTGATTGCCCATAGATTGAGTACCATTCAGAATGCTCACAGAATTTTGGTAATAGATAAAGGATATATTGTAGAACAAGGAAGTTATAAAGAATTACTTGAACAAAAAGGTGCTTTCTCGGAATTAGTTAAAAGACAATTTGCATAAAAAACATATAATATGAGTAAAATAGTAACTATTACATATATATTGATAAGCATATTTACTGGAAACTTGCTTTTTGGGCAAAATCATAAGTCCATATTGTTACCTGCTATTAATCAAATAATTGCTAAAGGTTTGGAAACAAACTTTAATATGAAAATACTCAAAAAAAGTATTGAGATATCTGAAATAAATATTGATGCTTATCGTGGAGCTTATGATCCTGTTTTAGGATTGAATAGCTTTCTTCTCAAAGGAAAAAGTCCAGATATGCAATTTGCAAATAAATCTAACTTCGACCTCTATTATTATCAAAATACTAAATCAGGATTAAACTTTAATACTGGTGCTAAGTTGCTTCGTTTTGATGGATTACAACAACAAACAGAAACATTTAATCTTAATGGTGTTTGGTTTGAACTGGGAGTGCCTTTGCTTAAAGGTTTAGGGAAAAATAATCCTGAAAATGTAAATTTGCGTATTTCACAACTTCAATATTCAAATTCAAAGGTAAAATTTGAGGCAAGGGTGATGAACTATATTAAAGGATTGGCACAAGTCTATTCTTCTTTAATAGTTACCCAAAACTTAATAAACAATTATAATATTATCATTACAGATTTGGATAGTTCGTATAAAGATTATGAAGCTTTGGTTGAGAAGAATATTAGTCCACGAACAGAGCTTTTAGTGGTTAAAACAGCTTTAGTACAAGTACAATCGCATAAGCAACAAGCCATTACAGAATTAAATAATCAATATTTTAAATTATTACAATTTATTGGTAAAGAGGGTAGTAAAGCATATATTTCTGAAATTAAAAATACTACTAATAATATAGAATTTGATGAAGAAAAAGTTAAAATCTACGTTTTTGATAAGTTCTCTATTATTGATAGCCTTGTAAAAAATGCTCCAGATTACAATTATCTTGCAACAGAGAAAAATGTTGCTGCTTTTAAAATGGATGCCGCAAAAAATGAAAAACTTAATAATCTTGAGCTAAAACTTAAATATAATTACTACTCAGAAAAAAGTAATGTTGATTGGGGGAATTCTATCATTTTAGGAGAAACAAATTTTCCAGGTTCAAGTTTTGCTCTTACATTAAACTATTCGATACCAGTTATGAATCGTACTCTAAAGTCGAAATACATAGCCCAAATGAAATCGTTTGAAATAAGCGATGAACAACTTCAGAAGTTTGAACTAGAACGAAGTAATGATATTCGTAATTATGGGTTTCAATTGATAGATGCAATACATCAATACGAAATTCAAAAAGAAATAATGGATTTAAGAAAGCAAGTTTATGAGAATGAAATTATTAAATATAAGCACGACCAAAGTTCTCAAATTAATGTACTTACATCTAACGAGAACTATGTAAATACTTTGCTTTCATTAAATAAATCTCAGTTGCATATGTTGTTAATTTTAATAGACTTTAAATATCTATGCAATGAATTGCCAACTAATCCATCACAATTGAATAATTACCAGTTGTATAGTTTATAATTATTATGTTTTATTATTCAATAATATCTAAATTAGGTTTAACGGTTTCTTTCCCCCAAATATCCATAAAACCATAATACCCATCTCTTTCTATTAAGTATAGATTTCTTTTATGCTCGCCAAATAAACCTATGGAATTGTATTTTGGTTTTACAACTTCTTTCCCCCATACATCAATAAATCCATAGTAGTCATCACGTTTTACCTTAGCCCAGCTACGATTATATACACCAAATGAAAATATAGTATCATATTTTGTTTTCACTATTTCTTTCCCCCAAACATCTATAAAACCATAGTATTCATCACGTTGAACTAATGCCCACCCTATTTTATAAACACCAAATGGATAAATAGTATCATATTTTGCCTTAACTATTATTTTACCAAAAGCATCAATATATCCATAGTATTCATATTTCTTAAATAAAGTCCAGTTTGGTTGTCTCGTTTCTGTAATTTTCACTTGTTCATTTTGGATTATATTTAGGGGCTTTTTTTGAATTACATTCAATGAATTATTCTGGATAGTCTTCACTGTATCATTATGAATTACCTTTTCACATACACACCTAAATCCTAACCAACATTCTGGTTTAGAATATAGAAAATCTTTGCCCGATTCTATTTCTTCTTTGGTGTGAATATATCCTCCACCCTTGGCAACTCCTTTTGTGCTACTCATTTCTGCTACATTACCTAAAGTATTGTATAAGCCAAGTTTATTTGGATAATAGGCGAAAACAGGTGCTGTTGTAACAGATGGGTTAAAGAAATTAGTATCATTGGGTATCTCATAATTATATTCAGCGGTATTTTTCTTTTTGATTTTCATGATTACTGATTCGTCAATTTTTATTGCTTCAATTTCTTCAAGAATCACTTTGCTAGGTAATGAATATTTATAAACTTCAGGAATCTTAATATTTGAATAAATAGCATTACATGAATACTTAATGCTATTGTTTTTTAGGTAAAATGAAAGATTCAATCTAAAACTCCGCCATTTGCAATATTCAACAGCTTGCTCATACGAAACTCCTATAACGGGATAATAATTATAAGCAGGATGTCGAAAATAATGATTAACAAATGGTTCATTATATTTATTTTTACTGGTCCAAACAGTTGTATCGGGTAATAGCTCTTTATACTCATTAGAGTTATTCCCCAATTCTTTTTTCTTATCACGAAGAAACTCTCTATAATCTGAGTTTGCAACTTCCTTAATATCAATAAAAATATTTTCCTTCAACCAAACAGTTCCTGGAGGTGTTTTAAAAACGTTAGTATTAAATCCCAAATATGTCTGTACCATTCTAAATCCAACACAGTCTGATGGTTTTTGATTCCATTTTTCTCTTTTATCAACTTGAATATAATATGCAGGACTAGCCCAACTACCTCCTTTAGTGTAATTTTTATTATAAACCATTTCGGCAGCATTTCCACTTACATTATACAATCCATAATTGTTGGGAGGATAATATGCCACTGGCATCATTTTTACTGGTAGATATTTCAAACTTGTATCAAGTTTTGTATATCGTAAGTTTTGGTTGGTTTTGTATTTTAGTGAATAGTACTTTTCTAAGCTATCTGTATTATAATCAGTATGATTTTTAATATTCGACATATCTTGATTTGTAAAATCTAGACTAAGTTCATAATATAAATCAGAACTCAAAAAATTGGCTAAGAAAGCACCCTTACTATTTCTAGCATAAGGTCCGCCCCAAGGAAAAGGGTTGAGCTTAAGTCCACCTCTTGCCATATATTCCCATTCGGTTTCCGTTGGAATTCTAAAAGCATTGCTTGCTCCATAAATTCGTGTAAGCCAATCGGCATAAAGCAGCGCTGCTTTATACGAAATACCAACTATTGGTTGAGAGGCAAAACTTGTTAGTTTCAATTCTTTAAGATTATTTGTACGAATAAATTTCTTAGAAAAAGGAATGAGACTTGAGATTTTACGATATTTTTTATCCAATTTTGCTTGATACTCATCAGTTTCGTGAGACATCTTATAGCCCCATTTCTTATCATCAGGAATACATACTTGCAGCTCATCTTCTTTTTTATTATCAATAAGATAATTTAAAAATAATAACCATTGAATATTCGTAACCTCTGTTGATTGAGCATAAAATGCTTGTACAGATATAGTCTCGCCATTAAAATCAAAAGACCCCATTGGAATGAAAGCGCAATTTTCCGGCTCACTATTCTTTTTATTATGCTCTTGTAGTTCCATTGAGTAATCAAGCTTTGGCATATCAATTCCTAGTATCTCTAATTTAATATTTTCAATCTTTTTATTTGAGAAATGGATTGTTCTGTTGTTTGTTGTTCGTTGTTTATTATTTATTATTCGTTGTTTGTTGTTGCTAAAGATGAAGGTGTTTACAAACTTATAATTATTCGTTAGAGAATTAGTCTTTCTCATTTGCAGTGATTCTGTTTCTTCAATATTCAAACTAGCATCCTTTGTAATAGAATTTTCAATTAACAAATTATTACTTCTATGAATTGTAGAGTCATTCTGAACAATTATTAAGCTATTATTAGAGTTGTTGTTATAAAATTGGCTAAATCCAATAATAATAAGGCTTACAATAGTAATAATGCTCAAAGAAAAAAGCATTGATTTATTTCCTAATATCTTGATAATACTTCTTTGCTGAAAGTTTGAATTAAGAAATTGGTTTTCTAATTCTGGTTTTGCCACAAAAGTAAAATCTGCTGTTTGAATATAATCTGCTGTCATATCAATTGTGTTTTGTAATTGAGAATCATCCTTGCTTTCGAGTAAAGTATCTAAAAGCATTAAGTCAAGATTATCAATATTATTTATAATATTTACTCCATTATTAGCCATTGTTTACCTCCATTTCTTGATGTAATTGTTTGCTGATACGCTGTTTTAATCTCGAATAATATACTTTGAGTTGTTCTTGTGGTTTGTCGATGTATTTTGCTATTTCCGAATAGGGCATTCGTTGTGCACGCAATAGCAAAAGCATTCTCTGCCAGTCTTCTAGTTTGGAAAGTTCCATTTTAAGCTGTTTCATTTGTTCTGTTTCTGGACTTTCTTCTTTAGAAGTAGTGTTGGAGAATGTTTCAAGATTTTCTTTGGAACTTAGGTCTATTTCCTTTTTTTTATTACGATAAAAATTTCTCAGATTATTAAGAAAAGCACGTAAAACAAAGGAGCTAAACTTCTGCTCCGACTCAAATGTATATTTATCGATATTATCGATTATTGAATAGAAAGTCTTATAAATCAAATCCCAAGCAGTATCTTCATCGACCTGCCAATTCTTAATGGCATAGCCCAAAAGTTTCTTGCCATAACGCTTATAAAAAACATCGAGGCTTTTCCGCTTTTTCTTTTTGATTAATAAATAAGTATCTTCCTGCATCAAATCATGTGTGTGTCAGCAGCCAATATTGGCTTCTATAATTGATAACACAATTTGGTAACAAATTTATGGAAATATGTTTGGAAGTTTTGGAGTATTTTTTATTAAAATAGGTCCCAATATGGAATAAATTGAACTTTTGTGTCTTCGATATTTGTATAATTATTGTAACCTAAATTTACAAATAGACCTATAGCTGGACTATAATTAGAAATAAAATTTCTAAAAGAGCGAGTTATTTCTATGTGTTTAAAGTCTTTATACTTAACCTCTATAGGCATAATACCATCTTTTGTATGAACAATAAAATCTACTTCAGCTTTGTCTTTTGTTCGCCAATAATTTATATTAGATAGACCTTGGGTGTATTTTTCTTCTAAAATAGAATAAATAAAATTCTGAAAAAGTATACCATCTTGTTGAATATTTGCAAAACTATTCTTACTAAAATTAAGCATACCCAAATCATTAAAATATATTGTAGGTGACTTTGTTAGTTCTTTCTTTTGATTGGTATAATATGGTTTTATTATTGAGATAATATATGTTTGCTCAGCATACCATAGAAATGTTTTTAAAGTTTCGGTTCTAATGCCAGTGTCTTGAGCTAATTGTGAATAATTAATAATACTACCTGATTGAATAGCAAGAAGCTTAATTAATTTCACAAATTTGTCAGGATATCGAACGCCAAGTAGGAATGAAATATCCTTTGTTATGTATGAAATGAAGATTTCATTCATAATTTCTTTCTTTCTTTCAATAGTTTCTTCAGTAATTACAGCAGGGTAACCACCAAATACTAAATATTTATTAAGAAGAAGTCTCGTTTTCTCTTTTTCTAATTCAAAAAACTTTTTGATCTTATTTTCATACTTATATGAGGTCTTGTAATTTACAAATTCTAAAAAGCTAACAGGTCTCATTTTAATTAAATGCTTTCTGCCTGTAAGAGCTTCTGATATTTTTTCTTTTAATTCAAGACTTCCAGAACCTGTAACTACAAATTTATAGGATAACCCCATATCATAGATTCCTTTTAAGAATTTACCTGCATTCTCCTTTTGTTGAATCTCATCAATAAACACATAAGCCTCACCATTCCCTACCTCAAGCTCTATTTTATTTAATAGTTGTTGTTGTGAAGTAAAGTGTTTACTATCTTCTTCAATATCTAAATTAAAGTATAATACTTTCTTACCTGCAC
>Ga0256827_10000105_pt1 | contig 43938 bp, 45 predicted proteins | sample CV84metaG_FD_185977 | JGI IMG/M metagenome (GOLD analysis project Ga0256827, IMG submission 185977) | Hydrothermal vent microbial communities from East Pacific Rise, Pacific Ocean - CV84 | ecosystem: Environmental > Aquatic > Marine > Hydrothermal vents | place: Pacific Ocean: East Pacific Rise... | reverse complement strand
AGTATTGGTAAATACCAAAACTTGACTCCAACCATTTGAACGAATAATTGTAGAGAGCAGGGGAATTTTCTCTTCTTCATTGACATAGTTTACCACTTGGCTTATCTGTTGTGCCGAGAGATTTTCTTTGTCTATTTCAATGGTAATCGGATGTTTCAAAAATGATTTTGCTAAACTCATAATCGGTTTAGGAAAGGTAGCCGAAAACATAACGGACTGTCGTTCTTTTGGCAGTTTGGCAAGAATCGCTCGAATATCATCAATAAATCCCATCTCCAGCATCTTATCTGCTTCATCCAAAATAATAATCTCAACCTCTGATAGATTCAAAGACCTGTTTTTGATATGATCCAACACTCTAGCCGTTGTTCCAACAGCAATGTTCGCACCCGACCGAATGGCTGAAACCTGCGAACCCAGTTTTATTCCACCATAAAGTGCTACGGATTTATGCGTAAAGTTCTCTCCATAAAGTTCGATTTTATTATGAATCTGAATAACCAGTTCACGAGTAGGAGCAAGAATCAGAGCTTTGATTTTATACCGTTCTTCTCCTGTTCTTTTTTCATCGCTCTCTTCTAAGTTCTCTAATAAAGGAAAGGTAAACGAAGCCGTCTTCCCCGTTCCCGTTTGAGAAGTAGCAAGTATGTCTTTTTTCTTTAACAGCAGAGGAATGGATTTTTCTTGAATTTCAGAAGGCGTGGTATAGCCCATTTTTTTAATAGTTTTCAGTAATTTTGGGCTTAGGTTTAGAGTTTTGAATGACAATGGTGTTCCTTGAAATATAATAAGGAATTATATCACAGTCGGGTGTTGTTTTCACAATGCCAATGAGTTAGGGGATTAATAGTTATTGTTTTTTAATAAAAATATAAATTATTTAAAGTCTGCTTTATACTATTTGATATAAAATAGATAAACTTTAAAATGGACTTTAAGAAATGATAAAATATATACGGAATAAACAGATAAGATTAATTGCTTCGGTATCTTTGGATTTTGTACGAGAGCAGTACATGGATAGGATTCTTTCGCCTAATAGATTGATAGGGTTGATTGGGCAACGGGGGGTAGGGAAGAGTACTTTGTTATTACAGTATTTAAAGCTGAATTACAAAGTAACGGAGTATCTCTACTTTTCAGCTGATGATGTCTATATTATTAATAGCTCTATTTATGATATAGCTGATGAATTTGTACGATTGGGTGGTAAGGTAATTGTGATAGATGAGATACATAAATATAAAAATTGGAGTCTTGAACTCAAAAGTATTTATGACTCTTTTCCTGATTTAATTATTCGTTTTTCGGGTAGTTCAATGTTGAATATTATTAATGAAAAATATGATTTGAGTAGACGAGCAGTTATTGCAAATATGGGAACATTGAGTTTTAGAGAATATATTAAACTTAAATCAAATATTCAATTGCCAAAAGTCTCGTTTAAAGAGATATTAACAAATCATACAGAATTAAGTCCTATACTTGCACTTGAAAACCCTACGCTTTATCGAGAGTTTTTAAATTATCTTCAAGTTGGGGCATATCCATTTTTTATTGAAGATGAGGTAGAGTATAAAAATAAACTATTTAATGCTTTAGATAAAATTATTGCAGAGGATATTCCGTCACTTAATAAGATGGACTATTCTCATTTAAGTATCTTTAGAAAATTTATTGCCAAGCTTATTTATAGTAGAGTTCCTTATCAAGTGAATATCTCTGCTTTGTGTAAAGAGTTTGGCATTTCTCATCCTACTTTGGCAAATTATATTAATATCTTAGAATCAACCAAAGTGATACGAGCTGTTAAAAAGTTCTCTACAAAAGTATCTAAAAAACCTGAAAAATTGCTCTTTGGTAATAGCAATATTTTATATACTTTTGCAGATGAGTTTGGAGTAGAAGTTGAAATAGGAACAGTCAGAGAGAGTTTTTTTGTGAGCTGTTTTGATAAGGTTTACTACAGTGATATAGGAGATTTTGTGGTTAATGAAATTATCTTTGAGATAGGTGGAAAGAATAAAACCTTAAAACAGATAAAAGATATAGCGAATGGATTTTTAGTAATAGATACGGATTATACAACAGAAGAGAAGAAAATACCATTATGGTTATTTGGATTAATGGAGTAAGCTCTTTTATACTTTTTTAGTGGGCAATAAAGCCCACATGATGATAGTAAATTATTTCTTCGCCTGCTCTTTAGAAATCCCCATATACAAATCGTAGTTATCTGCATAATTATCAAGATTTTCTTCTAGCATCGACGTGTATTGGTTTGTAAAATACTCTAGTAGCTCTTTTTTTCTTGCTTTTAAATCTTCGCCATTTTCAAAACCTGAGGCACTAATCCATGCGTTAAAACGTGCTGAAGCAAACATGAGTGAAGCACTTACCAGTCTGGATTCTACTTTAGTGTTAATATGCTCATTAGCTAGGTTAATATAGGCATCGGCTCTTTCAAAGAATTTTTCATCTAGACCATTAGGTTGTTTTTCTGTTTCTGTTGACATTGTTTATCTTTCCTTATTTTTAATAGAGCTTATTGTACAAAGATTAACTTAATCATGTAACTTTTTAGAAATATCTCTATTATCTACTTTTGGTATAATCCACAGAATAAACAATAGAGGACAAAAAAATGCACTTTCAAGAATTTAAACTGGATAATTTAGAAGAGTTTCCAAAAGATTTAGAGAAACTATTAAGCCGTCAATTAGAGACCATTGAGACTATTACAAGAAGTGATGATGAGAGTTATGAAGGGGTATTAAAACCTCTGCAAGATTTAGAAGAGGAGCTAGGTAATTTTTTTACACCTCTTTCTCATTTGAATTCGGTAGAAAATTCAGAAGTGACACAGAAAGCCTACGAAGAGTCGTTGCCTCAACTCTCTAAATACTCCAGTACGATTGCTCAAAATGAAGCTCTTTTTGAAAAGATTAAAAAAATAACGTCGTCAAATGCACAAGCTCAAAAAGTGATTGATAACGATATTCGTGGTTTTGTTCTAGCAGGTGCAGAGTTGCCATTAGAGCAGAAAAAAGAGCTTGAAGCGATTGAGATGAAACTTAGTGAATTGGGAAACAGCTTTTCTCAAAATCTATTAAATGCTACGAATGCGTTTGAGATAATTATCAACGATGAAAAAGATGTGGCAGAGATTCCAGAAAGTGATTTGGCACAAGCACGAACCGAAATAGATGGAAAAACGGTTTATAAATTTACTTTGCAAATACCTTCGTATTTAGCCTACATGACCTATGGAACAAGCCGTCAATATCGTAAAGAGATTGCAAAAGCCTATGCATCAAGAGCCCCTGAAAATGCTAAAGTAATTGATGAATTAATGGAGCTTCGACAGAAAAAAGCAAAACTCTTGGGCTTTGAAAGTTTTTCAGAGTATTCGTTAGCAACCAAAGATGCAAACTCTACAGACGATGTTACGAAGTTTTTAGAAGAGCTTGGAGCGAAAGCACTTCCACAAGCAAAAGAGGAGTTGTCAGAGTTAAAAGCCTTTGCCTTACGAACGGATGGCATAGAAGATTTTCAAGGGTTTGATGTAGCGTATTACTCTGAAAAACTCAAAAAAGAGAAGTTTGATTTTGATGACAGTATGACCAAGCCTTATTTTGAGCAAGCTAAGGTTCTAAGAGGAATGTTGGATGTGGTTTCTGAACTTTTTTCGGTAGAATTTAAAGCTGTAGATGCAATCGTATGGAATGAAAAAGTGAATACATTTGATATTTATAAAGCAGGGGAGTTGGCAGGAAGAGTCTATTTTGATTTGGAAGCACGAAAAGAGAAACGAGGTGGGGCATGGATGCACGATTGGGAGACCCATTTTGTAGACTCAGATGGTAAAAAGCATCTACCAACAGCCTTTATTGTTTGTAACTTTTCGCCATCAACCGATGAAAATCCAAGTCTGTTGCGTCATGATGATGTGGTAACGCTCTTTCACGAAATGGGTCATGGAATCCACCACTTGTTTGGAGAGTGTGATGAGCGTTCGGTCTCGGGAATCAATGGTGTGGCATGGGATGTGGTTGAGTTTCCTTCACAGTTTTTAGAGGCATTTGCTTATGAAAAACCTATCTTAAAACGTTTTGCTTTTCATCATGAGACAAACGAGCCAATGAGTGATGAACTTTTGAATAAGATAAAAGATACCAAAAACTATCAAGCAGGTTTAGGAATTTTACGGCAGGTTGAGTTTTCTCTTTTTGATTTTAATCTGCATAAAAGACTCTACCAAGGCGAAGAAGTTCAAGCTTTATTGAATGATATTCGTAAAACAACAGCTCTTTTACCCGTACCCGAATACAATAAATTTCAAAATGGATTTGCCCATATCTTTGCAGGTGGATATTCAGCAGGTTACTACAGCTACAAATGGGCAGAGGTTCTAAGTGCAGATGCTTTTTATGCCTGTATTGATGAGAATGGATTCAATCAAGAAAAAGCAGAAGGTTATCAGAAATATATTTTAAATAGAGGTGGCTCTGAAGAGATGAGTGAACTTTATAAACAGTGGTTAGGACGAGAACCAAAAGTTGAAAGTCTGTTAAAGTTATATGGTATTGAAGTATAAAATTCTTCAACTATTTTTACTGCTCTTTCTAATAGGCTGTAACAGTTCAAGCTCTGTAGATTCAACTAAGGTCTCAAAATTAGAAGCACCAACAGGAGATAAAATCTATTTTGGAGCTTTTCCTGATTTTGGGGGTTCAGAAGATAAAGTAACGACGAAACGCTTAACCGATTTTGAGCAACTTATTGAAAAAAAGCCACTTTGGGCATACTTTTCTCAAAATTGGTATAATGGAATTCGTTATCCTAAAGAGGCTGTTGAGACGATTCATGAACAAGGGATTACTCCTTTTGTTCGTCTGATGCCCCGAAGTACCGAAGAGCAATTTGTCAAAGAGCCAACGTTTACCATGAGCAATATTATTAACGGTAAATTTGATAAAGAGCTTCGGCAGTGGGCAAAAGATGCCAAGGCTCATAATATTCCACTACTTATTGATTTTGCCGTAGAAGCGAATGGAGATTGGTTTTCTTGGAGTGGAATTTTTAATGGTAAAGATACTAAAGATACGTATGGGGACACAGATTATTATGATGGAGCAGAGCGATACCGTGATGCTTATCGGCATATTATAGATATTTTTAGAGATGAAAAAGTGCTTCATGTAACATGGTTTTTTCATGCTGATATTTACTCGAATCCTGATGCCAAGTGGAATAGGGCAAAGCTCTATTACCCAGGGGATGATTATATAGATTGGATAGGTGTTAGTTTATATGGAGCTCAAAATCCAAAAGAGAACTATTGGGATAGCTTTAGCCAGATTTTAGAAGAACGATATAAAACTATTTTAGAAATATCAACCAAAAAACCAATAGCTCTTTTAGAGTTTGGAGTGACAGATAATCATCCAATGGGGAGTAAGTCAGAGTGGTTAGAAGATGCGTTTGAGACTATTTTAAGTGGACAATACATCAACTTTAAAGCCATCTCTTATTGGCATGAAACATGGGAAGAGAGCGATGATGTGTTTGCTTCTATTCGTGTGGACTCTTCGGAAGAGAGTTTAGAGACGTTTAAAGAGTATGCTCACAATAAGAGATTTATCTATACGGATAAAAAGTAGAGACAATAGATGCCTTGTCTCTATGGGGTAGGTAAATTATACGTTAAATCTAAAGTGCATTATATCGCCATCTTGAACGATGTACTCTTTTCCTTCTAATCGGTTTTTCCCTGCCTCTTTTGCACCACTTTCTCCACCAAATTCTATAAAATCTTCATAGGCAATCACTTCTGCACGTATAAAGCCTTTTTCAAAGTCGTTATGAATGACGGCTGCTGCTTTTGGTGCTGTTGTACCTTGGCGAATTGTCCATGCTCGAACCTCTTTGACTCCTGCTGTAAAGTATGATTGAAGACCCAGTTTATTGAAACCTTTATGGATAATTTGTTCTAATCCACTCTCTTCGATTCCTAAATCTCTAAGCATCTCTTCACGCTCTTCATCGTCAAAATCGACCATCTCTTCTTCCATTTTGGCACAAAGTTTGATAACTTCTGAATTTCGCTCTTTAGCATAGGCTTTTAGCTGTTCTACAAATTCATTGTCTTCTTCTAAACTGTCTTCATCAACATTTGCCCCGTACATAATCTCTTTCGAGGTTAAAAGACGTAAATCTTTGTTCATATCACGGAACTCATCTGTATCAATATCTTCAAAGGTAGAAACAGGGTTGTTGTCAGCGATATGTTCTAAAAGTTTTTCTACAACTACAAGTTGTGCTTTTGCATCTTTGTCGTTTCCACGTGCTTTTTTAGAGAGTGTTTGAATACGTTTTTCAACAGCATCAAGATCAGCAAAGAGAAGCTCTTGTTCAATAATTTCAACATCACGAATTGGGTCAATGCTACCTTCGACATGAACGACATTTTCATCTTCAAAACATCTTACGATGTGCAGAATCACTTCAGTCTCACGAATATTAGAAAGAAATTTGTTTCCTAAACCCTCGCCTTTGCTTGCCCCTTTTACAAGACCAGCAATGTCAACAAAGTCTAAAGTAGAATATTGAATCTTTTCAGGGTTAACAATTTTTGCTAATGCCTCAAGACGAATGTCAGGTACAGGTACAACTGCTTTGTTTGGTTCGATGGTACAGAAAGGGTAGTTGGCACTCTCTGCGTTTTGTGCTTTAGTTAGGGCGTTAAATGTGGTTGATTTACCAACGTTTGGTAATCCTACAAGTCCGATGCTTAATCCCATGGTATTCCTTGTGTGTAAATAATGATGGAATCTTAGCTAAATATTGGTTATAGGCTCTTTGTTTTTAGTTTTACACTTTCCTATAAGGTGCTGTGTTATTTTCAAAAATGAATAGGTAATTTGAAAGAGCAGTATTCCTACAAAATCAGCAAGAATATCTAGCCAATCCGAATCACGACTAGGGATGAAATATTGTGCTACTTCAATTAAGAAACCAAAAAAGAGTAGGGCTATCATATTTCTAAAACGATGTTGAATAGTGGAAGAGGAGCGATTAAGAAGAAGTGAAAGGGTAAAAAAAGCAGTGATGTGTTTGATTTTATCGGCATATTGATGATGGAGATTAACATGATCATTCCCTACCGTAGCTAAAATAAAAACAGCAATTGCCGTAGCAAAAAAGAGGAGTTTGAAGTATTTTTTATTCATGGTTAATATTTTCATGTAACATTGTAGTCTATTTTATATTAAATTATATTAATACTCTCTTGTTATAACTATTTCAGTTCCCACGTTAATCGTGGAAACTGGCTAATAATTTAGCCTCGTGCGAGTTTTTCTAACATTCTAAGGGTAATTCGTACCCCTGCTCCAGATGCTCCATGAGGGTTCTCTCCCCATACATGCTCGACAAAAGCAGGTCCTGCAATGTCAATGTGAGCCCATTTGTTTTTATGATTCTCATCAATGAACTCTTCTAAAAATTGACCTGCTGTAATGGCTCCACCATAACGAACATTGGAAATGTTACAAATGTCGGCAATTTCACTTTTTAGAGTCTTTTTCAAGTAGTTGTTAAAATCCAATTTGGTTGCCAATTCGCCAGAGCTTTTTGCTGCAGTAATCATCATATCTTTAGGTTCATCAGCATTTCCCATAACTGAAGAGGTATAGTGACCAACAGCCACAACCGAAGCACCTGTCAAGGTTGCATAATCAAAAAGATAATCGGCTTGAACCTCTTGTTGTGCGTAACACAAGACATCGGCTAGAACCAAACGCCCCTCGGCATCAGTATTTCTTACTTCAATGGTTTTCCCATTTTTAGCCACCAATACATCATCGGGTTTATAAGCATCGCCACCTATCATGTTTTCTACAGCACCCACAAAACCATGAACTTCAACATCTAAATTCATTTCGGCTACGGCTTTCATAATTCCTAAAACAGCACTTCCTCCACTTTTATCTGATTTCATGGTAACCATGTAATCAGCAGGTTTAAGGCTTAATCCACCTGAATCATAAGTAAGTCCTTTTCCTACTAAAGTAATAACGGCTTTAGGATTTTTAGGTTTATGAGTCAAGTGAATCACTCTTGGTTTATGACGAGAAGCACGAGCTACAGCTAAAAGAGTCTCCATCTTTTCAGCTCTTAACTCTTTTGGCTTTAAAATTTTACACTCTAGGCTACTCTCTTTTGCTAACTCTTCGGCAATGTTTGCCATGGTTGCAGGGTAACAATCTTCAGGAGTGGTGTTCACAATGTCTCGTGTAAAGTTTGTAGCTTCTGCTGTTATTTGACCCTTGTTTAGAGCAATGGCACACTTTTTAATGTCTAGTATGTATTCATTGTACTCTTCTAAAGAGATAATAATATCTGTAATTGTCTGCTCTGATTTTGATGTTTTATAGGTATCAAAATTATACGCTCCCAGTACAGCACCTTCTACCATGGCTCTAAGTATGGCTGTACATTTCGGGTTGTTCATGTAAGAAGCTATTTTTAGGGTTTTGTATTTTGTAGAAGAGAGCATTCTAATTGCTGATGCAATGGCTGTTCTCATATTCGAACTTGTCATGCTCTCCATACCTACATAGAGTCTGTCTTTCTCTATAAATAGGCATGTTTCATCTTGCTCTGCTCTAAAACCTGCTTTTTTAAGTAGTTTTTTATCGTGTATAAATGTGTGTTTGAAGTTTTTATTAACAACGATAATCAGTTCTATATCGGCTTCTATATCGGCTATTGGATTGATGGTTAAGTCAAAGTTCATATCATATCTTTTTTATTTGATTTTTAAACGGCATTATATCTTTAAGCTCCTAGAACTTATCTTTAGTTCAATAGAATAATTTTGTCTATAGTCTTGTTCTCTTTATTTTTTTGGGTATGTTGAAAATTCTCAAGAGAGTTTTTATCGGTTTTTCCTTTTTTTACCACAACTAAAAAGATATTTACATAATTTAATAAAATACTGATTTCAGGGTAGTTCATAAATGGAGGGGTATCAATAAGTATGTAGTCGTATTGATAGGAGAGTTTCTCGAATAGAGAGGGAACTTTTTCATTAAAAAGAAGAGAAGCTCCATTAGGGAGTATTGGTCCAGAAGGCAATAAATCTATCTCTCCATACTCTTTATCATAAATTGTATGCAGAATATAAACATCTAAATTTATCTCCTCAAGAGAATGTTTACTTGTAAGTAGGGTGCTTAAACCTAATGAACTTTGAGTAATATTCTTTGTTAAATTTGGATGATAGACATCAAAATCTATTATCAAAACTTTTTTGCTAATTGTTGATAATATTTTTGAAAGATTTTCTACTGTACGTGTTTTATCTTCTTTATAATCACTTGATGAAACGAGTATTACTCTTGCTTGTTCATAAGTTGATTTTTCAAAATGGGTAATGAGTGTCCAAAGTTTTTTTGCTATATCTTTCTCTTCAAAAATCAAAGAATGATTTTTCGAAGGTAAATCATATCTATTTTCAACACTTTTATTTGTTCTTATTCTATAAGAAATCCAAATAATAGAGAGTAGAAATCCTAAAATAAAACCTGATAAATATAAAAAATTCTTTTTAGGTTTTATTGGTGTTTTTGATAAGCTTGGAGGATCAATAATTTGAATATTTGACATTGTTGACTCTTTAGAAATAAGGGCTTCACTTCTCTTTTGCAGTAATTTATTGTAGTTGATTTCATGAACCTTGAACGTTCGGGTTAGCTCCTCAAGCTTCATGGTTGCATTGGGCAACTTTTCTATTTTATTTTCATTTTTTTCTACAGACTCTTTTAATGAAGAGTACTCCTCTTCTATCGCACTTATTAACATTTGTATCGTTTTATAAATCTCTTTTTTTAGTTTTTCAATAACTCTTTTTGATTGTTCAATGTTTTTTTGGAGATAACTATTTAATTTTTCTTCGAGTCGATTAATCTCCATTCTAACGGTTTGAACCTTAGGATGAAGTTCTGTGTATTCCATGGTTAGCTCTTCTAACATTTTGCTAGCATCATGATACTTTATTAAGAGTCGTGTGTAGGCTGAATCTGTAATAAGTGTTGTGTTAATATTGTTTTGTTGTTGATTTAAAAGAGTTAAATATTTGTTTTTTTCTCTTAATTCTTTTATCAGTTCTTGAATATCAGTTGTGTTTAAATTACTATTTTCAAGAATAGATATGGTGTAAATTCCATTTTTAATATTGTCTTTGGTTGCTTTTAATGAAAGTAGTTTTAATGAGAGTAGGTCCATTTGGTGTTTTTTTTCTATATTATTCATAAAAACGTTATCTTTCGAGCCGACTATTAAAAGTTCTTTATGGTTATGTTTATAGGATTTAAGTTTATTTCCTGTTTTTTTTAGCTTCTCTTCCACTTCAACAATCATTTTGTTGAAGAAAGCTATGTTGTTAACATCTTTCATCTGTCTAATTTTTAAATTATATCTTTGATAGGTCAAAACCAATTGGCTCAGAATCTCTTGGGCTCTTTGGGGAACAGAATCTTCATAATTGATACTTAATAGACTATTAACTTCTTGATTTATAGATAAATTATTTGATATTTCTGAGATTAAATTCTCTTTATTGGTTTCAATTTTAATATAATATTTTACTCCATTTAAAGATTTTTTTATCTCTTTTTTATTAATTTTAATTTCATAGTTTTTTTGTTGAATCAATTGAGAATACTTACATTTATAGATAATATCTTTAATTTTATGGTCTGATGTTTCAATTTTTAGAGTAAAATTCTCTTTATCTATCTCTTCTAAAATAAAATTAAAAGTTTGCTTTGTTGACATTTTATTTTTAAAGCTTATTTTAAATGGAATTTTATCTTTATAGAGTTCCTCATTGTGCCATTTCTTTTTAATAAAACAATGTTTTGATAAATCTATTTTCTCTAATGTATCTGCAATAATGTATCGTGATTTTAAAATTTTTATCTCATAGTTGGCAATACTCTCTTTATCGGTGTCTGTACTAATGTACTGATTTGGAAAGAGTGAGTTAATACTTGATTTTTTATAATCCCCAATATTAATGAGTATATGACTGGAATAAATAGGTGCAAGTTGTTTAATATAAAAAAAAGTTAAGATTAGGACACAAGAGAGTATGAGTAAAATACTCCACTTGTATCTCCAAAAATTATGAAAGATGGCTATAATATTGATATTTTCTTCTTGTTTCATAAAGGATAAGTACCTTGTTGTCATTTTTAATGAATTGTATCTAATTTAATATTATAGAATAATATTTAATACTATTTAATAGTATTTCTTTTAAAATAATATAAAATATCTATTTAAGTTTAAATTGTCTATAATGTATTAAACGGAAAGGAGTATAGGTATGAGAGATACAAAGATTCATTTGAATACTATAAAAAATGATATTGAAGCATTAAAAAAGAATATTAAAGAAGGATATTCTGTTAATAGCAGAGGAGAGTATGCTTCTACACCATTACACTATGCTTGTCGAGAGGGAAACTTTGAAATGGTAAAATTTTTAATTGATAACGGAGCAGATGTAAATTCTAAAAATCACTACTCCACTATCTATCCTATCTTTGATATTATAACTTCAATAAATAATCAAAAAAATAGTTTTGAAATTCTTCAGCTTCTTATTAGTAAAGGAGCAGACATAAATAGTGTTGATTCTTTTGGGAATACACTTTTATATCATGCTGTTGAACAAGAGAATATCGCCTTAATTAAACTTTTAATTCAACTAGGTTGTGATATTAATCACTGCTCTAGGCATGATAAAGATAGTGTTCTTCATTATGCCTATTTTCAAAAAAATAGAGAGATAATCTCTTTGCTAATAAACAATGGAGTCAATAGAAAAAAGTTAAATATATATAATAGAACAGCAGAGAGTTATCTATAAGTTATCTATAAATTATCTTCTATTTTTTACTAATTACAATGAATTACATTAACTGAAATCTCATCAGCAAGAGGTGTTCCTTGATTATCTACTGTATCATTGATTATCATTCCATCGTATAGATGAATAGTATATGCGGCAGTAGTTATGCCTCTTGGAACATAATAAAAAGTATCGCCATAAGCATGGGTGTCATCATCAACAGTCCATGTGGCTAATTCTCCATCCGTATTATTACTCTCTCCTATAGCCTCAAAATGAATGTATCCATCTTCTATACACATCTGTATAGTATTAGAATTTATATAAGTTGCACCAGAGATAACATCAATCTCTATATCTGCATTTATAACGGTAGTAGTTAGAGCCAAAGCCAAGCTTACAAGTAAAGATTTTGTGTTCATATTTTTTCCTTTTAAATTTGATTGAAGTACCACAAAATAATGTACTACTTCAAATGGAACTATAGCACAAAAAATATTATCCATAAGTTAAAAAATATTTTTTTTTATTATTTTATGTTTAGATTAAAGTCTAAAAAAAGAGTTAAAAAATCAGTAAAATAATGACTTATCGAGCAAATATTTTGACTTTATTCTCCAATTGAGAGATTCTGATAAATTTTTCTATAATTTTACGATAAGTGTGGTTTTCTAAGACAAAAATTTTACCTCTCAATCCTATCTCTTTTCTTTCCTCTTTATCGGTATAGTATAATTTTAAGATTGCTTCTGACACCAAACTACTTTTATGCTCTTGTATACTAATACCACAGTTTGCTTTAGAAATCAAGTCACCTCTTCCTGTGAATAGATGTATTATTGGCTTTCCTGCATACATATAATCAAAAATTTTATTGGCAGAGATGCCATACTTATAAATTTCTTTATCTTCCCATCCAATATAACATACATCGAATAGAGCTAATAGACTCTGTATTTCTTGTTTTGGAATGGCATCAAGGATTTTAATATTGTTTAGTTTTAAATCATAAATTCGTTTTTTTAAGCGTTCTTTCTCAGAACCTCTTCCTATAAGTATAAAGTTGATATTATCTTTATCTCTTAATAAATCTGCAACATCAATCAATAAATCTAGTCCATCTCCCATGCCCATTGCTCCTGTATATCCAATTGTAAATTTATCTTTGGGGAGTTCTAATTGCGTTTTTTTATTCAAAGGAGATGGATTTTGCAACTCTTCTAAAAAAATACCATTAGGGAGATAGCTAAAATCAACGTCTGAAATACCTTGTTCTTGAATATAAGTATCGGTATGAGGTAATACTGAGATTACTTTATCGGCATTTCTAAAGCCAAAATTGACACTTTTTTGCATGATATAGATTAATGGGTTGTATTTTGAGTAGCCTTTAAAGTCCATAAGGGTCAGTGGCCATATATCTCGAATCTCAAATATAAGTTTTGCACCATGTTTTTTAGCCAAAAAGTATGACGGTAAAATAAGCATGGGTGCAGAGCCTGAGCAGAGAATAACATCTGGTTTATCAATTTTATTCGATACCGTAAAAAGTTTCATACAGAATTGAAACCATTTTAGAATACGTTTTTTATCTCTTGAATCTTTATACTCTATAACTTTGAGCCATAAGTACTCTATCATATCAATTTTTTCTAAAAGATAGGGCTTATCTCTTATTGGAGGTCTGTTTACCATAAAATGAGAATAGGAAGCAGAAATAATAGTTGTTTTAATATTTCGTTTCTGTAACTCTTTTGCCATGTAGTAGTGTCTATAAATCATTCCATGAAATGGACTTCCTGCATAATCATTTATAATCCATATTCTACTCTGTTTTTGTGTTGTCATTATTTATCCTTTTGTGATTGAAAAGAGATGTTTCCAATCCTTTAAATCCAATATTAAATAGAGCATCCACAATAGATAACCCTTCTATAAAAGGCTCTCCTTTTGGTTGAGGGTACTCAAATATTGGCATTTTGTTGTAGTGAACTTCAATCTTTTCATTTTTATAGGTATCATGGTCTTGGTACTCATCTCCTCCTGCTCCTGAGAGATATACTTTTCCATTTACATTATTTATTAATTCAATCAGCCTTTGCGTTGACTTTGTAGTTAGTTCAAAAGTAGAACTTTGTACAAATTGTGTATGAAAATTTAACCTTTCTGATATTTTTTGAATAAAGTTCATGTTGTACTCTGCCAAGTTCTCAGCTTCAAAATTAATTAATGCAAAAATAAATTCTCTATTTTTATTGAAATAGGGAGACTTTGCATAGTTGCTTTGTAGAGTAGTTATGAGTTTTTTTTTCCATTTTTCATTTAAAAAATGGGTTTGATTTATATTCTGAACACCACTTCCCCTTTTTATGGGAATAGTTATATATTGATTTTGACCATGAATATTGATTGACACTCTATTTGTATAACTTGAACCTGTTTTAATAAACTGTACGTCATCTAAAAATATAAATATATCTGATTGCCAAATTTTATAGAAGTATCCAAGCCAAGGCATAAAGTTTGGTTGATGTATTCCTACAATTAATTGATTATCCATCTAACTACCTCAAAGCTCTCTGCATATTGTGTACCAATCTGTACACCACGTGTTTGTGCTAAAGAGTAGATAAACTCTTCACTCATATAGGCTCTTCCCTCTTGCGATTTATACTCTTTTAATGCATTACATTTACATTGAACATGTTTTTTATCAAGTTTAATAAACGATGTAGTATTAAAAGTAAGGTTGTTCCATATAAGTTCATATCCTAAAATAGTACAGTTTTTAAACGCCCTAAGCCCTTCTTGTGCAATGGTGCTGTGGTCTTGATGAATATCATGTAGTGAAGGCATCAGTACCAAATCAGGAAGAATTTCTCGTTTGTGTTTCATTAAATCTTCTAAAATCTCTTGTCGAACATAGTTGAGTTTTCTTACTTGATAGTGATAGATAATAACATTCTCTTTTTTTATACCCAATTTTTTTGTGGCATGAATCACTTCAGTTGCAAGTATATCTTTGGGATGCCCTTTTGGCACAGACTCTTCTGCTGTAGAAAATGCAAAATAGTAAACATTTGCTCCACTTTCAATGAGTTTTGCAATTGTACCTCCTGCTCCAAGCTCTCCATCATCGGTGTGTGGTGCGAGGACAAATACATTTTTATAGTTATCTAATATCATTTTGTTTCTACTTTCAAAGGAGTTAATTTTCTTTGTACATTTAATTGGGCATAGGTTTCTAAGAGTCTCTTCTCTTGTTCTTGCCAATTATAAATTCTCTTTACACGCTCTATAGGTTCATCTTTATCTTTATAGGTGGGAACAATCTCTTGAAGTAGGGTATTAAACATCTCTTTATCAAAAATATCTTCAATGACATACCCTGTTTTATTGTCAACCACAAATCGTTTGAGTTCTTGAAGACCTGAAACAACAATAGGCAGACCCACCATGTAATATTCAAACATTTTATTGGGCAGACCCAAGTTCCAACTTTTACAAAGGTTCTCTTCTATGCAGACACCAATATCTGCTGATGAGGTATATTCCAATAAAACATCAGGAAGAACTGCATCATGAAAATGTAGGTTTGGATTGGTTTTTGTTAGTTCTAGTATCTCATTTTTTAATGCACCAAAGCCCATAATTACATAGCTTATCTCTTTTTTATCTTTAACCAGCTCAAAAAATTCTAAGATTCCTCGTCTCGGTTGGAGTCCACCTTGATAGAGAAAAATAATATGCTCTTTTGGAATATTAAATTTCTCTCTAAATATATTTTTTTTTTCTACTTCTATCTGAAAAGGGGTATTAAAAACAACCGTTGGTCGCTCTATGTTATAGAGTTTTGCATATTCATCGGCAATGGGGTCGCTAACGGTTATCATTTTATCTACATATTTGAGCAGAAATTTTTCAAAAATTTTGAGTGCTTTTTTATCAAATTTACTCTGATGATGTCGTTCTGTCTCATACTCATGGGCATCATAAACGACCTTTATATTTTTATTAAAAAACCTCTTAATAATAAATCCTATGGGAAGGGTATCCAAATCATTACAGTGTAAAATATCAAAATTTTTACAGTGTTGGACGCTCAATTTTACATATCTTAAATACCCTCCCAGTTTAGAGAGAATCCCTTTACCCTGTTCTCTGCTAATATAGCTAAATCGTCTAATGATATAATTTTCAGTTTTCTCATAGGCTTCTAATCCCTTATCAAGATGAGCGATTACTTCAACTTGGTATCCACCATTGGCTAAAGATATGGACTCTTTTAATACTCTGCTATCGTTTTCAAAGCTATTAAATACTAAGTTGGCAACTATCATGGTATATCTCCTCAAATTTTAATTGTAAATTTTTAAATCCAATATTAAAAATAGCATCTATAATGGTTAGACCTTTAATAAATGTCTTGGTTCGGTATTGTTTGTATTCAAAATCAATAAAGTTGCTGTAGGTTAGCTCAATATTGTTATTCGAAAAAAGCTTTTGGTTTTGATATTTATCGCCACCTCTCCCTGATATATAGTGTGTTGCATCAACAGCATTGGCTAATTTTATAATTCTATCGGTGGCATTCTCTATTTTTTCTACATTTAGAGAGGAAGAGACCACTATCTCTGTAGAGATATTTAATCTTTTTGCTATCTCTTTTATAAAGTGAATGTTGTATTGAGCGTGATTGTTTGTAGGGTTTGTAATTAATTTAAAAATAAAATCCTTCTCCTCTTGATAATAGTCACATTTACAATATGCCAACTCTATTCTTTTTTTATATTTTCGTTTCCAATCATGGTCAACAGGGGTAGTCTCATTAATATTTTGGGTCTCCCCTTTAACTCTTTTGATGGGGACAGTTAATTTTATGGTTTTTCCTCGTTCATTAAAACTTACGCTGTTGGTATAAGATGAACCTGTTTTTATAAATTGAATGTCATCTACCAAAATAAAAACATCAGATTGAAATATTTTGTAAAAATATCCTATCCATGGCATCATATTGGGTTGATGCATACCCACAATTATTTTATTCATTTATTCTTGTTCCTTGAAAAATTTTATTTTCACCTTTCTCTTCTATGTATTCAATGGTTATAAAGATGGCATAAAATCCAAGCATCATACGAATATCAATGAGGCTACTGGATTTTAAAATATTGAGTATGAAATAAAAATAGAGTGCCAAACACCAAGAACATTGGGTTGGGTCTATATTTTCATATATACGATAAAAGAGAAAGATAAAAATAAGAAGAGGCAGATAGCCCAATTCAAACCAAATCTCTAAAAAGAGATTATGAGGATAATCTAAAACATCAATATGCTCTTTTTCATAGGCATAGCTTCCTACTCCATAACCCCAAAAAGGATTTTGATTAATCTTATTTATTGAAAATTTAGCATTTTCTATACGACTATATGCTGATGCTCCACCACCCTCTTCATTGATAAGACCCATTAATCTCTCAACAGTATTATCTACTAAGTGAAGAGATTTATTTTTTTTTGTTATGTCTGTATTTAATACGATAAAAATAATAGAGCCAGTTAGTAAGATAAATACAAAAATAGGAAGTACCAATTTATTAATTTTTAACGAGATGAGAGTTTGTAATAATTGATAAACAAAATATAGAATAAGAAGTAACACCGTAAAAATAAGAGGTCCTCTTCCTCCTGCTGATATTAGAAAAACAAAGGAGATACTAAGTGCTAACCATCGTACCCAAGGTATTTGATTTCTTTGAAAAAAGTAGTAGAGTACTAAAAAACCATTTAGCCAAGAGACGGTAAGATAGAGAGCAGTCATCTGTATAGCTTCATCTTCTCCCATACTTAGAATCATGGCTGTATCTCTCGCTAAATAACTAGTATAAAACTTTAAAAAGACAACCGAGGAGATAAAAATAAGAATGGTAAGTGTTGTCATAAACTTTTTTAAATCAAAATCTTTTACAAATAATGGGAAGTAAAAGGCTAAAGCCATTGTTCCAAAATTAATAGTTTTAGTAATTGAAGCTGAACTAGAAGAGCTGTATCCCAATGAAAATATCATAAAGATATAAAAAAGAGTCAAGAGTCCAATTAGTTCAACTTTCTTAGAAGATAGGCTGTAAAGAGTTGTTTTCATATGAAAAATCATAATTACTGTAACAACCATTGCACTTAGAAGTGTTAAATCGGGTATACCTGAGATACCAAGAAGAGGCATAATGGCCTTTAGTGTACCACTTAAGAGGAGTACACTAAAGATGAACTCTTTGGAAAAAATAATTTGCATTATTTTAGTTCTACCAATTCTTTAAATTTTTTTAATGTTTTTATGTAACTAGGAGCATATTGCACAATAGAGGCTTCTTTAAAAGATGCATTATGCCATAAGAGAACAAACTCTCCATTATATTTTTTTATAATATTCAAGTAGTAGTTAACCATCGTATCAAACTCTTTTATTGTTTTTGTTGCTTCAATAAAAGTTACTTCCATCATAATAAGGGGTCTCTCTTGTACGTTGAGTTTTTCTTGAGATAGAATATTAAAAGGGGTATAAGGGTAACAAGAGCCTGTTCTAAATCCTGCTGATCTTGGATAGGCTAAATTTGAACACCATTTAAAACCATTATTTTCCCAAAGTTGCCATGTTGTTGGAACTTCAAAGCGAAGATAGTGTTCTCTTCCTGATGTTATGGGGTAATTATTCACTCGTTCAAGTGCCTCTTTCTCTTTTTTAAATTGTTCAGAATTATTGTATGCATTATAAGAGGGATGCAGTCCAATAGAGTGACCTCTACTTCTTATCTTCTCTAAAATTTCTTTAATTCGAGGGTTATTTATACTGTAACGATTATCGTATCTATTAGTTGTTCCTCCTGCCATAAAGAAAAAGTGTGAAGTTACTCCAAATGCATCACTCGTGTCCATTATTTCATCAAAAGAGTCATAGGGGTCTTTGCGTCGCTTTATAGAGACAAGAAAATAGTCATAGAGTGTTTTAAATGGTAATGAAAAACTTTTTCTATATAGAATATCCCCACCCATGCCCATAATAACTTTTTTTAAATTTGGATAACGTTGTATCTCATCAACATCATGGGTGAGTAACATTGAAAATTTCTTCTCTCCTCGCTCTCCTTTATAGCCAACTTTTTGGAGTAGATTCCAAAAAAGTTCAATATATTCATTCACAATAGGACGATTTAAAAACCCTTCTTTATAGGCAAGACTAGCTGTATGAGGAAATCGGTTATGTTCATCTCTCTCTTGAATAACGTACTCTTCCCAACGTGTTAACATAAAAAAGAGTGTGGCAAAAATATCTATATGTGAGACAATGGTTTTCTCTTCTATATCAATTTCTCCTTTTCCAAAAAGTATTGGAATATCTTGTTCCACAAGAAGTGAATGTTTAAAATACTCTACTGTCTTTGGAATAGAACTTCTTTGAAGATATTCTAAATTTTTAGGATAACGTGAAAAAAAGGAGTCTTTGATAAGAATTCTTCTCTCATTATCTATATTAATGGCTGATTCATCTGTAAAATTTGTAGAGATAATGAGGCTATAATCAATCTTTAAAAATTGATTAAATAGAACATCTAAAATATAAGCTCTTTCTTGATAGTTATTGGATGGAATTGTAATTTTTAACATGTTTTTTATAGCTTTTTTTATTGAAATACTAATGTATTAAAGCTTAATAAAACATTTTTAAACTAAATCTGTTATTATTCCATCTTAAAAAAGGAATGAAATGAAATTAATAGAACTCTATTATGAAAAAATCTTACACAAAGATGCTCCCTATTATGCAAAGTATTCACTGATTAAAATTGTAATGAAACCCATTATTAAATTTTTTAATCTTGTTATTATCCCAAATACACCATTTTTAAGATTAAGAGTGATGTTCTATCGCTTAATTGGTTTTAAAATAGGTAAAAATAGTGATATTGGAATGAAGTGTTATCTTGATGAGATAGACCCATCCAAATTGATTATTAAAGACAATGTAACTATCTCATGTAACTGCTACTTTACTTGTCATGGAAAAGGGCAATCTCATACAAAAATTGTTATTCATGATGGAGCTTATATTGGAATGAGAGTAAATATTCTTTCAGGTAAGCATGGTATTGAAATAGGTAAAAATGTTATTGTTGGTGCAGGAAGCTTAGTAAATAAGAGTATCCATGACAACAGTACTGTTGTTGGTGTACCTGCTAAAGTGATTAATTCATGATTAGTAGAATGAAACCAAAATCAGAATTTAGTCGTAATGTCTTAACGCTGATGACAGGTACAATAGTGGCACAAGCTATTCCTATTGCTATTAGTCCTATTTTAACACGAATCTACTCACCTGAAGACTTTGGAGTTTTTGCACTATTTTTTGCAATACTCTCGGTCTTCTCTGTAGTGGTTAATGGACGATATGAGAATGCAATTATGTTACCAAAGAAAGATGAAGAGGCAATAAATATATTTGCTTTGGGGATTATTATTAATACAACCATATCTTTTATTCTCTTCATTTTAATTTTACTTTTCAACGACTCTATAACAGATATGTTGGGAAACGAAACAATTAGTATTTGGCTCTATTTTATTCCAATAACACTCTTTTTTACAGGTCTGTTTAATATATTAAACTCTTTTAATAATAGACAAAAGCGATACCGAGATATTGCAGATGCAACAATTATAAAATCTATTGTTATGGCTGTTATTCAACTTGGAATAGGGCTTATTAAAAATGGAGCTACAGGTTTAATAAGTGGGCAGATTATTTCACAATTTTTTGCAAATATGAGACTTCTAAAAAATATTATTAGTAATAAACTGTTGGTCTCTTCTATTACTATCTCCCAAATAATAAAGTTGGCGATAGAGTATAAAAATTTTCCAAAATTTTCACTGCCCTCTGCATTTGCAAATGTACTCTCGGGGCATCTCTCTAATATTCTTATATCTATATTTTACTCTGTAACAACATTAGGATTTTACTCTATTGTTCAACGGGTTTTAGGTATTCCTTCGGCTATGATGGGGCAATCTATTGGGAAGGTATATTATGAAGAGGGTGTACAAGAGAAGAAGAAAACAGGTATGGCAAAAGAGATATTTAAATCTACCTTCAAACGATTGGTATTTTTTGGGTTCTTCTCTTTTTTTATTCTATTTTTTGTTGTTGAAGAGTTATTTGCTTTTGTATTTGGAGAAGAGTGGCGACTAGCTGGTCAATATGCACAGATTGTAATCCCTATGTTTTTTATTCGATTTGTTGTTGCAACGCTTAGTATAACCTACGATATGTTTGGTTACTTAAAAACAGAATTTATTTGGCAACTTACATTATTGGTTGGAACAGTTACAATTGTTGTCGTATCTAATTTTATGAATATAGAATTTATAAATTTATTGATATTTATTACAATTTATACCTCTGTTATGCAACTAATTTCATTATATATATTAAAAAAAATAGCATCAGGAGAATTTTATGACAAATAGAGAAAAATACAGAGAGTTTTGTAAAGAAGAGAGTGATATTTTCATCTTTAGTAAAGATTGGTTTTTAGACAGTGTATGTGGTACAGATAATTGGGATGTATCGTTGGTTGAAAAAGGTGGTTCTATTATTGGATCTATGCCTTATTTTAAAAAAAGAAAATCTATATTTAACGTTATAACCATGCCAAAACATGCCCAAAACATGGGTGTTTACATCAAATACCCTGATGGACAAAAGTATGAAAAAAGACTCTCTTTTGAAAAAGAGGTAATGACCGTTTTAATAGAACAGTTACCAACAGTAGACTATTTTAATCAGACATTTCATTACAGTATTACCAATTGGCTTCCTTTTTATTGGAAAGGGTATAAACAGACCACAAACTATACTTATGTGATTGAAGATTTATCAAATTTAGAGTCTGTTTTTAAAGAGTTCAATCATGCAAAGAGAAAAAATATTAAAAAAGCAGAAAAATTCTTGACAGTAAAATTTGATTTACCTGCAAAAGAGTTTTATGAAAATCATAAGATGACATTGGAAAAACAGAACAGTACCATTGCTTATGACTTTGAACACTTTAACCGAATCTACAGCAGTGCCTACAAACACAATGCAGGACGAACAATATATGCTGTTGATGAGGAGAATAATATTCATGCAGCCCTTTTGGTCTTGTGGGATAAAAACAGTGCTTACGACCTTATTAGCACAATCGATCCCGATTTTAGAAATAGTGGTGCTGCTTCTCTATTGGTTCGAGATATTATTACCTTTGTTGCAGATAAGACTAAAAAGTTTGATTTTGAGGGCAGTATGATTGAAAATGTAGAGAAATCATTTAGACAGTTTGGAGCAAAGCAGAAAGCCTATTTTGATATTACAAAAGTAGATTCAAAAATATTGAAACATATTGTATAGCTATGAAGTATATATCGAATGAACGTGTTTTAAATTTATCTTCAACTCAATATAACAATGCTCCTTGGTCAAAAGAGGAGAAGGTTAAATATTATGCTTCTGGTAGAGAGGCAATAATCTCTTTGATTGATGGGTTAAATTCTCCCAAACAGATAGTGCTACTTCCTGCTTATGTTCCACAAGGGCTATATGCCCCTTTTGAAAAGAGAAACTGGAAAATAGTTCTCTATCCTATAGAGAAAAACCTTACTCCTGTTTGGAGTGAGGTTACTCGTTTAATGGAAGAGTTTTCTCCCACACTTGCTGTGCTTATTCACTATTTTGGTATAGAACAATCTATAGATAAGTTTATTGATATATCTCATAAGCATGGAGTAAAAGTTATAGAAGATAATACCCATCTTATCTCTTTAGAAAAAAAAAATAACCTCAATGTAGATTATATTCTCTATTCTATACCTAAAATGATTGGTACTCCTGATGGAGCTATTTTAGTTGTTAAGGATAGAAGTATAGAGTTGAAATCTTTGGTTTATCATGATAGCAGAACAAATCGTATTTATCTCTTTAAGCAGTATTTTTCACTTTTTTTACTTACAGCAATTATAAAAATTCCTTCTGCTAAATTTGTTAATTTAACGTTGGCTTTTTTTGGTAAATTTTTAAACAGTTATTCTAGTTTAATGAAAAACTATCATATGCCAAATAGTATTAGTAATTTTTCGAAAAGAGTTATGATAAATACTGATTTTGATATGTTGATTAAAAAGCGTAGCTGGTATGCACGAATATATGAAGAGGCACTAGATGAGAAGGTTTTTAAAAAAGTGTTAAAAATGGAAACCCTTAATAGAGCTACTTTTGGTTATGTTGTGGTTGTTGAAAATAGAGACTCTTTGTATCGGTATCTTGCTAATTATGGCATATATGGAACTTATTTATCAAATGGTTGGAACTATGTAGCTCGTGAAGAGAGAGGGAAACCCTATTTCAAAGATACACTGTATGTTATAAATAATCATTTTATTTTTCCTACAGGCATTCACTTAAAAGAGAATGATATTAATTCTATTGTTAATTATGCAAATGAATGGGCAAAAGAGCAGTACCACCTCCTAAAATAGAGGGAGGTAGAGCTTTGTAGAGTTTTTTAAGGTAAAGTAGAAATATCTAAAATTTTTAATCCTCTATAGTAATCAGCACCATAGGCTTTTGAGTTATCCAAAGATAGGGTTACTCCAAAGGTATAAACACCTGTTGACTGTCTAGCAACTTCAGTAGGAGCAGTTGGATCACTCACGTCAATTGCTACTAAACCAGCCTCTCTGTCAGCCATAAATATTTTCTGTTCATCTGATGAGAGCTTTAATCTCCATGCTTTATCTTGTGAAGGGAAATTTCCTATTTCCTTTGGGTCTGATGGGTCTGATATATCTATAATTACTAAACCGTTAGCGTAATCTGTTACAAAGGCTGTGTTTTCATCAGAGGATAATGCAACATCTAATGTAATTCCGTCTGTATTGTATTCTCCAATTTTATTAATAGCATTTACGTTGCTAATATCTAAAATTAATAAGCCTTTAGAGTGGTTTGCTAAGTAGGCTTTTGTCTCATCGTCTGAGAGTACAACATCCCATACTTTACCGTTATTTTGATAGTCGGTTAGATAGTGACCAATTTTTGTTGGGTTTGTAGGGTCAGAGACATCAAGGACGACTAAGCCGTTAAAATAGTCTGCTAAAAAGAGTTTTGTTCCATCCTTTGAGAGGGTAACACCTTTTGTTCTCCCACCTATTACATCATAGCTTCCAACCTTTGTAATATGAAGCTCATCAGATATGTCTAAAATGAGTACACCATCTTGATCCATTGCTACATAAGCAATATTTTCATCATTACTAAGTGTTACATCTGAAACCCTTCCTCCATTTGTATCTGTAAATTCAGATATTTTTGTTGGGTTTGTTGGGTCTGAAACATCAACAACAACAACTCCTGAAGAGTAATTTGTGATATAAGCACGTGTTTCACTCTTGTTAAGGGTTAGCTGTTCAGAGTAGTGTTCAGTATCATACTCTCCTATAATAGGCATATCTACAGCATAAGTAATTGTTGAATAGAATAAAAAGAGTGCGTAGAGTAAAAAATTATTATTTTTCATAATAATGTATCCTTTTTGTATGTAATAAATCTATCTAAATAGATTTCTAAGTTTGACTCTTGTTTTGTTCCTATAAACAATATTCTTTATTAAACAAGAGCATACTATATTATATAGTATATGCATATAAAATAATATAAAATAATTTAAATAAATAAAAAATAACATAAAATTTTAAATCAAAGAAGAGTAAAAGTTAATAAGATAAACCGAACTTTTTTTACTTAGTCTCTTTTCATAAAATTGATAAACTTCTCTCTCTTTTCCCTCTGTCCATAACGATTTTTCATAAAATTGATGAATAAATGCTCTATCTTCTTTTTTGTTAGAGTTAAGTTTTTTAAACAATTGGATAAAAACATCTTCTAGCTCTTTATTGTATTTAGCCAATCTCGGATATCCTCCCAGTAGTGCACCTTCTGAACCAACTTTATAAGGTGGGTAGCCATATCCTTTTTCTGAAGAGTAGTTTACTCTAAACCAACCATTTGAACCGTTCATAAAATTTTTAAAAAGAGGTTTTTCGTAGTTTTGATTAAAAACGTTATAAAAGAAACTATTTGTAAACATTTCCATTTCATTTTGTGAGGGGAATTTTAGATGAAATTTATTTTTATTCTCTTCCAACATCTCAAGAAGATAGATAACTCTTGAAGCATGATTAACATCAATTCCTATAGAGAGATTGCTTTTTTTCTCCTTTTCTGTAGGAAAGTTTAAATTGTTATAGTCGCTGTAGTAGTAGTCAGGATGTCCGAACCAATAACCTTCTTGAAAACTTAATATAGAAATAGTTTTATTTTTAGAATCTTGTAGAGTATTTTCTTTAAATCGCTGTTTTAGTATATTAATACTTTTTATGAAAAAGGTTGTTAAAGCTTTTTTTTGAGGAATAGTATAAGTATTTTGAAGATTATCTAATCCTGCTAAATAGTATCCTACACCAGATATAATAAGTAGAGAGGGGTCTGCTATAACATTACAGTATGTTGCACCATGATAAGATTCTTCTCCTAACTCTCCAATCATTTGATTTAATGTTCGAGCATATATGTAATTTTCTTGGTTATCTTTACATCCCCAACCTCTTCGACTGAATGAACCAAATGCTTTCTCTCCCCCTTTTTCTTTAACTCCAATAATCCATCTTTTGTAATGACTGCTTAAAATAGGTTGGAAACTCTTAAGAAAAAGATTCATGGTTTTAGTTCGTTTAAGAAGAGGAATAGAGACAATTTTATTAATTGCAAAAGAGACAACAAATAAAAATTGAGCTGAGGAGATTAACTCTTCATCTCCATCTTTATTACTCCATATGTAGATAGGCTTTTCTAGGCTTATTTCACTCTTTTCTCTATCCTCGCTAAGATGAAAGATATGATAATTTTTCTCTTTTTTTATATAGGGTAGGGTTTTAAGATAGAGTTGAAGTAACTCATCAATAAGTGGGGTTTTCTTTTTATTAAATGCGTAATAGAGTACATTATAGGTTTCTGAACCTATAAAATATAACTCTATAGGAGATTCTTTTAACATACTAATAGATGTTTCTATCGAGTGTTTGGCAGGACTCCAAAGTTTTTCAATTTTAGAGTCAATATGATTTTTATTAAAAAACTCTTGATACCCATTTAGGATAGAAGAGTTTAGAAAAAAAATGTTAATAATTAATAATTTAAAATGTTTTTTGTTCATTTTATGATTTTATCATAAAAATGTGTTTTTTTGTTAAGAGTTAAAGCTTTCCTGCTAAAATATCTTGTGCCTGTATCATATCTTTATCGCCACGACCCGAGAGATTAATCAAAATGGTTTTCCCCTCTATCTCTTCTTTTTTCATCTTTTTCAGATAAGCAATGGCATGTGAAGACTCAAAGGCAGGAATAATTCCTTCTGCTTGTGAAAGCCATACAAAAGCTTCCATTGCTTCATCATCGGTAATGTGGTCATAGCTTACAATGTTGTTGTCTTTAAAGAAAGCGTGTTCTGGTCCAATCCCTGGGTAGTCAAGACCAGCAGATATCGAGTGAGCTTCTTGAACCTGTCCATCTTCATCTTGAAGCAGATACGAGCATTGACCATGAAGCACGCCTGGGCTTCCTTTTTCTAGTGAGCATCCGTGCTTGGAGTCCAGTCCTAACCCTCCTGCTTCGATTCCAATACATTCGACAGAATCGTCTTGTAAAAAGTGATTGAAAATTCCAAGAGCATTTGAACCACCACCAATACAGGCGATAACTTTGTCAGGTAGACAGCCTTCAACCACATTTAGTTGAGCTTTAGCTTCCCAACCGATAATCGACTGAATATCACGTATCATCATCGGGTAGGGATGAGGTCCTGCGACAGTTCCTATTATATAGTAAGTGTCTCGTGCATTGGTAACCCAATGACGGATGGCATCGTTCATGGCATCTTTTAGACTTTTGCTTCCCGATTCAACAGCGTGAACCTTTGCACCAAGCAGTTTCATTCTAAAGACATTAAGCTCTTGACGCTTCACGTCTTTTGCACCCATAAAGACTTCACACTCCAAACCAAATAGGGCAGCGACGGTTGCTGTAGCCACACCATGCTGACCTGCACCTGTTTCAGCAATAACTTTCTTTTTACCCAAACGTTTTGCCAAAATAGCTTGTGCTACACAGTGGTTAATTTTATGGGCTCCTGTATGGTTAAGGTCTTCTCGCTTTAGATAAATTTTTGCATTGAGTTCTTTGGAGAGGTTTTCTGCAAAATAGAGAGCCGAGGGGCGACCCACATAATTTTTGTAGTAGTAGTCTATTTCCGACCAAAAATCTTTGTCAAAGCGTACTGCTTCATAATCCAGACGCAGTTTTTCAAGTGCAGGCATAAGGGTTTCGGGTACAAAACGCCCACCGTATCTATGTTTATCTTCTTTTTTACCAAAATGACCATTCTCATCGGGGTCATGAGGACTTGGTTTTGGGATATATACCGTATTGTTTGTCATTATTTTCTCTTCTGTAGTGAATTGGATGGATTATATCTAAATATTATTTATCTTTTAGAGAAGCCAAGGTAGCTTTATTGGATAAAAAATAAAAATATTAATAGCGAATATTTAATAAATAGAAGAAAAAATGAAAATTTCTGTATGTTTTATGTTTTTTTCTGTATTTCTAATGTTTATTTAAGTTATGTTCTATTATAATTGTATCTCAACGACATATAGGTGGCGTTCTAACTCTCCCCTATTTCCTGAATTAGTATAGGAGCTTCTGAGAAGGAGCTTCTGTCTAACCCAATGTTTAGAGCGTTACATATTGTTATATTTTTTTTAATATGTCGTTGAACCTAAATTGTAAAAGAGTAAATTTATTTTGTATCTTCAAAATATCCTTTTTCTTTGTTTTTGATTACTCTTTTATGATTTTTTATTCTTCCATTCATAGAGATATGAACTCCTTTTTGATTGATCCCAAGGACGTAACCGTAAGCTGATGAAAAATTTGCTGTTGCTTCTACGGGGTTTATAGAGTAGGGAACCATCGCTCCTGTTAATACAATCTTTTTATCCAGTTTTGCTTTGGCTAAGTAGTTAGCTGTTTTGTCCATCGTGTCTGTTCCATGAATAATAAGTACTCTTTTTTCTAAATTGTTTCTAATTACTTTTAAAATTTCTGCTCTATCTTGTTTTGTCATTTCCAGACTGTCTTTGCCTATTATATTGATAATTTTAAAGCTATTTATCCAAAGTTTTTCTATCGCTTGTAAAGCTTTTCCCTCTTTATCAATCTCTAAATTACCTGTTAATGGGTTGTAAACTTTATTAAATGTTCCACCTGTGTTGATAATCAATATTTTTTTCATCTTAAAAAATCCTTTAATGCTATTTGCTTAATTTGTATTCTATCTCAATCGTGATAAAATACGCTATTATTTTAAATTATGGAGAGAATCAAATGATTATGAAAGGCAAAAAAGGAATTATCCTTGGAATTGCAAATAAAAAGTCTATCGCTTATGGAATTGCTAAAGCGTGTAAAGATCAGGGTGCAGAGGTAGCGATTACTTTTTTAAATGAACGATTTGAAAAAAAATTGGCACCAATAGCCGAAGACTTGGAGTGTGGAGCATCTTTTTACCCTTGTGATGTCAGCAAGCCAGAAGAGATAAAAGCACTTAGAACGTCTATAGAAAAAGATATGGGTCAGATTGATTTTATTGTTCACTCTATCGCTTTTGCCCCAAAAGAAGGGCTTTCAGGGCGTTTCTATGATATTTCTAAAGAGGCTTTTGATATTGCCATGGAGATTTCAGTCTACTCACTTATCGAAATTGTTCGAGAGTTAAAACCTGTACTCTCAAATAATGCATCGGTATTGACATTGAGTTATTATGGTGGTGTAAAATACATTCCAAATTACAACCTAATGGGTGTCGCAAAAGCTGCTTTAGAGATGACTACAAAATATTTGGCAGAAGATTTAGGACGTGATGGAATTCGTGTTAATGCTATTAGTGCAGGACCAATTAAAACATTGGCAGCGGCAGGAATTGGCGAATTTGGATTTATGTTAAAGTGGAACGCAGCTCATGCACCACTTAAAAAGAACGTAAGCATCAAGGATGTTGGAAATTCTGGAATGTATCTTTTATCTGATTTAAGTTCAAGTGTAACAGGTGAAGTTCATTATGTTGATGGTGGTTTTAACATTATGGGAATGCCAGCTGTTGATTTTAACGAAGATGGAAAGCAAGTGATTGCATGGAATGGGGAAGCTAAATAGTTGCAAGATAAGAACTTAGTAGACTCGAAAGAGTATTTAGCCAAAAAGTCATTTTTTGATAAAATTATTACCATTTATGGGCGTAATGCCGTTTTAGAAGTCTTAGAAGATGAAGTGATTCAGATTCATAAACTTCATTTAGCTGATTCTAATAAAACGGTAGCTCAACTAGATAGAATGGTTGCCATAGCAGAGAAGAGAAATATAGCAATAGCCTACCATAATAAAAAAGCTCTCTCGCGAATTTCTAAAAATGCAAAACAAGATCAAGGGGTTGCTTTGGATATTGTTTTGGAATATGCTTTGAGTGAAGATGAATTTTTAGAGCAACATAAATCCTTTAGAGTACTTGCTTTGGATGGTATTCATAACCCACAAAACTTGGGAATGATTATCCGTTCTTCGGCAGGAGGGGATATTGATGCTTTGATTCTTCCTAGTAAAAATTCAGCTCAAATTACACCATTGGTTATCAAGGCTAGTGCAGGAACACTCTTTAAATTACCGATTATCAAAAGTAAAAACTTTCATAAGACTTTAGAAAAATTTAAAAGTAATAATTCTAAGTTATTCACACTCTCTTCACATGTGACGAAAAGTTATAAAGATGAGGTCTATCCTAATAAAACGGTATTTATTTTAGGAAATGAGAGTGAAGGCGTTAGCCCTGAAGTTGAGAAGCTTTCAGATGCTTCGATTTCAATTCCGATGAGACGAGGAGTTGAATCTTTAAATGTAGCAGTGACAGCTTCTCTGCTAGCATTTTTATAGGAACATAAAGATTAAAAAGAGAATCCAGCCGATATTTCAGGATAACCTTGGTTCTCTATATTGTCTCCACTATTTCCAAACTCTTGAACCCATCCTAAAGACATAAATGAGTTTATAGAGGTTTGAATAGAAAAACCTGCACGTCCACCATAAATGCTGTAGTCATTAAATGGTTTTTCTAAAAAGGTACGATTAAAGAATGCTCCTAAATAAGGTTTATAAGTAGTGTTCTCTAATGGTAAATGATAAGTTACAGGAACAGTAAGTTGATGTATTTCAGGAGAAGCACCAAAAAAACCTTTGTAATCTGTACCTACAGAGAGGTTATCGAGTATAAAATAGTTTACATTTACTCCTGCTACCATATAGGTCTGATTAAAGTTATTACTACTTCCTAGGGTAAATCCTAAATGTTTATTTCCTTTAGAAAAAACACTTTCAGCAAAAATATTTGTTAGTAGTACGGTTATTAGTAAAATGACTTTTCTCATAATTAAGACCTCCTACAGTATGATTATGTCATTTCATTATAGCATTACGCCCTTATATTTAGGAAGTTCTTGGTACTTATGTCGTCCCACTTTTTGTTTAATTTTGTGAAATTATTGTAAGATTTTAAGACTCGTTTAAAATCTTTACTTTTCTTAGACTCTACTTCTAATACTTCATTTAAAGCTATTTTTGCAGAATCCATCATGTCTTTAGGAAATGTTTTTATTTTTACATTGTTTGGTAGTTCTTGAAGGGCTTTAGCATTTTTATAACGAAACTCTTGAATCATCGTTCCTGTCATCTCTTCACAAGCAGTTGTGATAATTGCTTGATGCAGAGGGCTTAGTTGCTCCCATCTATTTTTATTAAATGTTATTTCTAAGATAGAACCGGGTTCATGCCAACCCGTATAGTAATAATCAGCAGCCTTATCAAATCCCATCATGCTGTCGAGTGCTGGTCCTACCCATTCGGTAGCATCAATTGTTCCACGTTCTAACGAGGTAAAAATCTCTCCAGCAGGAAGAAGAACAGGATTTACCCCCAATTTTTTCATCACTTCGCCACCAAGACCAGGGATTCTCATCTTTAGACCTTTTAAATCACTTACAGAATTGATGGGTTTTTTAAACCAACCCCCCATCTGAGGGCCAGTACTCCCCCCTATTAGTGGATAGAGGTTAAACTTGGCATACAGCTCACGCCAAAGCTCCATTCCCCCTCCAAATTTGAGCCATGTAATCATCTCTTCACTGGTCAGCCCTAGTGGCATTCCCCCAAAGATAGAAAAAGCAGAATTCTTACCTTTCCAATAGTAAACCCCCGAATGAAAAGCATCAATCTGACCCAAAGAGGTGGTATCAAAAACTTGCAGAGCAGGGACTAAGATATTTTTAGGATAGACTTTAATCTCCAATGTTCCTCCACTAAGCTCAAAACAGCGTTTAGCAAAGTTATCTACTCCCGTTCCCATAATAGGAAAATGAGCAGGCCAAGAGGTGGCAAGTTTGAGGGTTACTTTTTTTTGAACTTTAATTTCACCCTCAGGAGTTCGGTTCTCTTCTTTATAACATCCACCCAAACCCAATGCACCCAATCCAAGGGCAGAGGTACTTAAAAAATCTCTTCGTTTCATTATCTCTCCTTTGTTGTTATGATAACATAATTATGTGGTATAAAAACACTGACAAATAAAGAGAGCAAGAGAGATAAGGAAGAATTAAAGTTTAGTATAAACTTTAAAGTAATTGAGTCAAATAAAATAAAGCTATAGCTGAAATCGTTATGGTCAATAGAGGCATGAATGTAAATACCTTATTAATCCCAAGTAAGGGTTTGCCATCTATAAAAATCCCTAATTGAATAGTGGTAATAATAAGTGCTGAAATGATAAAAAATAGAAATGAAATAGTTAATAACATTATTGTACTATTGTGTGTGAATCCATAGATATATATAATAGATGCAGATAGTGCAACAGCAATATATTGTAAAAGTGTGAATGTTGTAAATTTTTCCTCTTTTTTATGCACTCTGGCTATTTTAAAATATAAAAACAGTAAAAATAGAGATAAGTAGAAAAGCATAAGAACCCTTTTGTAGTAATTTTAATCTACTATAGCAGACGATACTTATCTAAATAACTACAAAATATAAAAATGATTAGTTTAAATTATAATTATTACTAAGATTAACACTTTTATCTGTTTTTATGGATATTTTTATTTTGGAAATGATGCTAAAAAAATCTGTAGGGTCAATTTTATCGCCCATAAATGGAAATTGGCAAACATTCAAAGGTTCGCCGAAAGGCTCAATCATCCATAAAAAGAACCAATCTCCCCCAATAACACTCCAATAGACCTCTTCAACCTATCAAACCCCTCTTCATCAGCATAAACAGCCTTATTAACCTCAATCATAATAGACAAAATATCCTCATCTCCATACAACTCTAAAGGAATAATTGTCCCAGAAAATGGAGTGTTAACCCCTATGCGATAACCATCTTTTTCAAAATGCTCTTTACAAAGTCTCAACAGTTCAGAGCTTGTATGAATCTCATCTGTACCAAAACAAATATCAGGAATATTAGAGCTAAAACCTTGCTCTACTGCTTGTTCATTAGAGAAAGAGTGACAATCAATAATGATGACTTTATCAAACATCTCTTTTTGTTTTTTAGTTGTCTCTAACAACTTTTTATGGTGTTCGTTATAGGTTTCCAAGGCTTTTTCAGGGTATTTTCTTGATGCGTTTGATACCTTATACAAAATCCCCAAACCCAATGCTTCCATTGGTTCATTCTCTTCTAACTTCTCCACATCACAAAAGAGCCTAGAATAGCCATACTCTACTCGCTCTGCTCCATCATAATGAAACAGTTCACTTGTTCTGTGGTCGGTGTATTTTTCAATGGCTTCTAATACATTTTTGTCTTTTGCCATTTGCTCTTCGTAGCTTGGTATGGTTGTGTTACTGTGGGGGATGTGTAGGAGCATTTTTTACTCCTCATCCTCATAATCTAATCGACCCTTTAAAGAGTTATAAACATCATTGTTTTCTCGTTTACCAACAGCCAAAACCACAACAATAATCTTATCTTCTTTCACTTCATATGCTAATCTAAAACCTGAACTTCTCAATTTGATTTTATAGACATTCTCATAGCCACTCAATTTATCACTAGGCACTATAGGCTCTTCAAGCCGTTTTACTAACTTCTTTTTAAATTGTTCTTTAATCGTATAGTTTAGCTTGTCCCACTCTTTTTTAGACTTTTTAATAAAATGAAGTTTATAGCTCATCTAGTGAAACCTCTATCAAGTCACTCTCTTTATAATCAAGTCTCTCTTTTACCATTTGCATAAGGTAGTACTCATCTAACATTTCCATCATTCTTTCATAAACCTCACTTGGCACAAGATAGGCACTTGGTCGATTATGATTTAAAATAGCAATGCTCTCTCCATTTGCATTTTCTATAATAGAGGATGGACTCTTTTTGAGTTCCGAAATACTTGTGGTGTAGTTTGCTAAAATTCGTGTCATAATAAATATCCTTTTTAGTATCTTATTTAGTACTATTTTAGCTTTCTTTTTTTGATTTGTCAAGCCGTAGGGTCAATTTTATCGACCATAAATGGAAATTGGCAAAAAAACAAAGCTTCGCCGAAAGGCTTAAAAAGAGTTATACTCAGAATCAATTTCCCCCAACAAAACACCAATAGACCTCTTCAACCTATCAAACCCCTCTTCATTAGCATAAACAGCCTTATTAACCTCAATCATAATAGATAAAATATCCTCATCTCTATACAGTTCTAATGGAATAATTGTCCCAGAAACTTGATGCGTTCGACACCTCATACAAAATCCCCAAACCCAATGCTTCCTTCCATTGGTTCATTCTTTTCTAACTTCTCCACATCACAAAAGAGCCTAGAGTAGCCATATTCCACTCTCTTAGCTCCCTCATAATGAAACAGTTCCCTTGTTCTATGGTCGGTGTATTTTTCAATGGCTTCTAAGATATTTTTGTCTTTTGCCATTTTATCTTCGTAGCCTTGTGTTATTGATGGGGGGTGGAAGTTCAAGTTTAGACAAAGATTCTGTCGTAAATAGTGATGCACCAAAATCGCCGATAACAAAAGAGAAGGGGAGGACTCCTCCTTCAATTCCTGTGATTTAGGTTTTAGAAAAGTTCAAAAACCATGTAAAACCCACCAATGATTTTTAAAATTTAAAACATCTAAATCCAACTAGGAGTAATTTACTCCTTTTTATGCTATTATATTTTATATAGTTTTGAAAGTATAAAGATGAAAATAGAAGAGATAATTAAAAACAATCAAGGTGGAACGGTTCTTTTTTTGGGGCGTGTTAGCAATTTTACACCCGAAGAGTTAAGTAACTTTTTAGAAGCTCAAGGCATGGTCTATGCCGATAAATATGTGGGGCAAGAGGTGGCTGTAACGGTGTTGAGTACAATGCTTACCCCTTTAGAAGAAGAGACCTCTTACGACCTTTACAACATGAACGTTCCAGAGCTTCGTTTGGCTCAGTTTGAAGCGTTTTATACCACGCACATTAAGCCCAATACCTTAATGATGTCCATGAAGCTTTCTAATGATCAAGAGCGTTTGAAGCGTTTGTTGAAAAACAGTGCTTTTGCCGATGAGGTCTATCTAAAACTTTTTAAAATGTACGATTGGGGGAACGAAGGTGTTTATGAAAATGATGAAAATCGTGATGTAACCATTACCTTTGTAGACCGTTTCTTTCGACCCGATGGTTTTCGTGACCCTGCGATGGTTTACTCTCCGATTACGCTTTCAAACATTGCTCGTGATGCAAAAACTTCAGACATTATAGATGCCATGTTAACCATGCCAAATCATGAGATTAAACAGAGTCGTAAAGAGGATTTACGCCCTAAAAATTTACGTGAGATTGTGGCACTTAACTCGAATATTGCTCATGAAAATATTCGTTATCTCTTAAGTTTTAATGACGATAGAATTAAGAGCTTTTTAGCTTGTAATAATGCTATAAGAGTCGATGCACAAGAGCTTATTTTTGAAAAAGCTAACGCAGTAACAAAGCTTATGTTGACGCAAAACAACAATTTGGACGATACGCTTTTTAATGAACTTCTTAAAAGTGAAGATGAGATAGTTCGTTCGCTGTTAACCTTTCAGAAAATTACAGATTCACGACTAAAATCTATTTTAGAAGCAGATTTAAATGAAGATGTTTTGGTGTTACTTGGGGAAAATCAGCAGATAGAAGAGGTTGTTGAACAACTTATAGGATTAAATCAAAGCTTAGACCACCGACTCTCTGCAAACCGATTGCTTAGTATGGAACAGCTGACGGAACTCTATGAAAAATATGGCGATGCTTTTATGTTAGAACTTAGCTCTAATCCACAGTTAGACCCCAAACTATTAGAAGTATTTTATGCAAAAAAGAATGAAGAGGTTGTTCTACATATTGCAGGTAATCCCTCAACTCCTCAAATAATTTTAGATGAACTAGGGGAAAAAAACATTCATAATTTTAACCGAGGATTAGCCATTAATCCTTCGACAAAACTTATCTATTTAGAGCAGTTTGCTTTGGATTCTGAACTAATTATGTTGATGACTAAAAATGAGACCTATTTAGCAAGTGTCAACTCGGCACATTTGGGAATGAGAAATGATGATAAATATTAAAACCTTAGAAGTTCAAAAATATGCTGATGTAGCAGATAAAATAGGCAATGGAAAATCAACGATTATTGCTTTTGGAATGAGCCACTGTTATAGTTGTTTAGCCATGTCAAAGCTCTTTGCTGAAATTTTAGAAGAGCATCCTGAGTATCAAATTTATTCGGTAGATGGACAAAAAGAACGGTTGATTTTACGGGATAAATATAGATTAAAATTGATGCCTGTTCAGCTCTTTTTTGATGCAGAAGGGAATGAAGTGTTTCGACACGAAGGGGCATATAAAAAGCCTGTTTTAGAGATTATTATGAAAAAATATGGATTTGGTTCCTATTAAAAGGAGAATATAAATGAAAGCAGAAAATATAAGTAAAAGCTTAGATAGATTAATAGAGTCACAAATCCCTGTATTTGTATGGGGAAGCCCAGGGATTGGGAAGTCTTCGATTATTAAACAGATATCCCTCGATAAGGGCTTGGAGTTTGTAGATTTAAGGCTATCACTGCTTGACCCAACAGATTTAAAAGGGATTCCTTTTTTTGACCAAGAGAATAATCAAGCCGTTTGGGCAAGTCCCAATTTTTTACCCAATAAACCAGAGTCAAAAGGGATTCTATTTTTAGATGAGATAAATACAGCTCCACCATCGGTTCAAGCTTCTGCTTATCAGTTGGTACTTGACCGAAAAGTAGGCGATTATGAGTTGCCAAAGGGGTGGAGTATTGTCGCTGCTGGAAACCATGAGAGCGATAGGGGAGTGGTTTATCGAATGCCACCACCTTTAGCCAATCGTTTTGTACATTTGAGCATGGAAGTGAGTTTTGAAGATTGGAAAGGTTGGGCTTACTCTAATGGAATAGACAGCTCGATTATTGCTTTTTTACATTATGATTCTACTAAGCTTTTCGATTTTGACCCCTCTAAAAATCAAAAATCATTCCCAACACCACGTTCATGGGAGTATGTGCATAAGATTTTAAATTCAGGAATTGAGCCAGCTTTATTAATGGACATTATTTCAGGAGCCGTAGGCAAGGAGAGTGCTACAGCCTTTATGAGTTTTAGAAAAGTGATGAACCGATTGCCCGATATAGAGAAACTTTTAAACGATGAAGATGTAGAAGTAGAGCATGACAGTCAAGTACTGTTTGCCTTGATTGCAGGAGTTATTACGAATATTAAACAGAATTCGACCAAAGAGAAAATAGACAATGCTCTAAAATTTTCATTGACACTTCCTAAAGAGTTTTCGGTTATGTTGGTTAAAGACATGCAACAGAACAAGATAAATGTAGAAGGTTCTGATGTTTGGGAAGATTGGGTAGAGGAGTTTGCTTATCTATTGGTATAAATTTTGTTCGGGTGTAAACACGCCGATTCCATAAATTAAATTTGTATATGTGGAATCGAGTGCTTTAGCCTCATTTTAAAAAGATTTAATTCTAAAAAAGGTACTACCACTTCCTGAAAAATACCAACCCTCTTTAGCTATCTCTTTTAATTGAGGATAAGCAATTAAAGAGGCTCTATACAAATCATTTGCCTCAATAGCATCAACCCTAGATAAAACTTCTTTCGTCGTCAATTTTTCCCAACCTTCAAAATGCGTAGGTTCGATTTCATCGAACAATTCACGTTTAAAGGTCTTATAAACCAAAGGTGTATCGCAATGAATATCAGGCATAAAAAGCTCTATCTCAAAAGCTTCATCCTCAAAATACTCAACCACCTCTCCAAATCCACTCACATTAGCAGAGTCATAATCATAAACAAAAAATGGAATATCAGCCCCAACAGTAGAACCCATTTTTGCTAGGGTAGGGGTGTCTATCTGTAAATTACAAACCTCATTAAAAAGACGCATAAACGCCCCAGCATCAGAAGAACCTCCACCCAGACCTGCACCCGTTGGAATGTTTTTTTCTACCACTACTTTATGATGTTTAAAAAAATCTGTTTCTATATTCATTGCCTTAAAGCTTTTATAAATAGTATTTGACTCCACAGGAACATCTCCACAACCCTCAATAGTAAACGATTCACACTCTTGGGGTACAAAACGTATCGTATCATAAAGATGAGGTACTTTTATAAAGCGAGAGAGTAGGGTGTGGTAACCATTTTTGTGTCCTGTGATTTTCAGGAAAGTGTTTATTTTTGCGTGGGCTTTTTTGGTCATTGGTTTCCTTTGGATTGGTTTGGAATCGGAGGCTTTAGCTCCAAATTGTATTCGATTAAATCGAACCTACTCATTAAACTTCTCCACCCGATTCAATTTATACTTCACTTCCCCATCCACAATCTCAATAATAGAAAAAAACTTCTCTCTCTCTACCCAATACGTTCCATCTTCTTTGGTTTCAAAGTATTCTAAAGTAAGCTTTTTGCCCAGCTCCATGTACTCTTCGTCTCCTGTGTAGATGTTTTTTGGGATTTTTAGATATTTAAGGGGGTCAAGGGCTTTTTCATTTTCAAAAGAAAACGCTCCTTCGTAATCTCTTTGTAAGCTAGATAGTGTGGCATCTACTCCTAGCTTATCAGCAATAATTGCACCCAGTGAGCGAATATAGGTTCCTTCGGAAACGACAGCTTCAAAATGGATAAAAGGATGATTATAGTTGACTAAGTGAATATCATAAATGGTAGAGGTTATCTCTTTTAGGTTTACCTCTTCTCCTGCTCTTGCTAAGTCATAGGCTCGTTTTCCATTGACCTTTTTTGCCGAGAATTTTGGTGGGTAGTAGGTTAACTCGCCTCTTAATGATTCTAACGCCTGGTAAATATCATTAATGGTTAACTCATCTATACTTTTTACAGAGTCTACATTCTCTATATCTAAGCTTTGTGAGTTTGCCCCTAACCATAGGGTGGCTGTGTAGGCTTTGGGTGTTTTTTTTAGGTATTGAAAGAGTTTTGGGTATTGCCCTGTGGCTACAATAAGGCAACCTGTTGCAAAGGGGTCTAGTGTTCCTGAAAAACCTACTTTTTTGGTGTTGTATTTTCTTTTGACATAACCCATATAGCCGTTAGAACTTCTAAATATGGGTTTGTTGACGACGAATAATCTGTTCATCTTTATACCGATTGAACAAATGAGCTTAAAATCTCTCGTTTGCTTCCACCGAAATTGATTTTTAGTTTGTATTCATGTCCTGATTTTGTTGCACCTTGCACACGACCAATTCCAAAGATTTTATGTTTTACTAAATCGCCTTTTTTGTAGCTTGGGGTTTTGCTCCGTTGAAAGGCTGTGTCGTTAATGAGTCCTGCTTCTCCTAAAAAACGGCTTTTTTGAATGCGTTTTCGTTGCCCTTTATAGAAACGGCTGTCGGTGTAACAGAGGGTTAGGTCTGACTTAGCTCGGGTAATGGCTACATAACCTAAACGACGCTCCTCTTCCATATTGCATCCATCGCCTAACAGAGGGAAAAACTCCTCTTCGAGTCCAATAACATAGAGGTGTTCAAACTCCAAACCTTTACTGGCATGAATACTCATAATAGTAATAGCATTTTCATCAATTTGGTCTTGGTCACTTTGTAAGGAGATGTCGTTTAAAAAAACATCCAAGCTAAGATTAGGATTTTTTGAAATGGCTTCTCTGAAATATCCATTAAACTCATCAATGTTTAAAATACGCTCTTGACCATCAACCATAGAAGCATAATATTTTCTGATTCCTATACGCTCTTCAAAAAGTTCTATAAAGTTATAGAGTGAGCTTTCCAGTTCTGTTCTTAGGGTACTGATATCTTGTGCAAACTCTTTGAGTGAATTTGTTGCTCGTTTGGAGACAATTTTACTCAGTTCCTCTGTTTCTATTTGAGAGATAAATGTAAATAGTGAACACTGCTTATTAAACGCCTCTTTTTTGAGTTTGTCTATAGAGACTTTTCCTAAACCTCTTTTGGGTTTATTGATGATACGTTCTAAGGAAAAATCATCATTAGGGTTAGAGAGCAGTCTAAAATAGGAGATAATGTCTTTGATTTCTGCACGGTCATAGAAACGCATTCCTCCAAGGAGTTTAAAGGGAAGTCCTTCTCTGGTAAAACCCTCTTCTAATGAACGTGAAAGGGCATTAATACGGTATAAAACAGCAATCTCATCCGAGGATACACCTTTGGCTAAAAGGATTTTAATTTCTCGTGCAATGCTTCGTGATTCTAAAGACTCATCGAGTGAATGAAAGAGCTTTACGCTTTGACCATCGCCTTTGAATGACGAAAGCTTTTTTCCTATTCGTTGGCTATTGTGTTCGATGAGTTCATTCGCTGCTTTTAAAATAGGTGTTGTTGAACGGTAGTTGGTCTCTAATTTGACGGTTTTTGTATTTTTAAAATAGGTAGAAAACTCTAAAATATTACGAATATTTGCCCCACGCCAACCGTAGATACTTTGGTCATCGTCTCCAACCACACAGAGGTTGTTGTGTTCAGAGGCTAAAAGTTCTAAAAGCTTAAATTGTAGCTCATTGGTATCTTGGTACTCATCGACCATAATGTATTGATAACGATTTGAGGTCTCTTTTCGTAATTCATCGTTTTCATCTAAAATTTTATAGGTTAACATGAGTAAGTCATCAAAATCTACTAAATTATTTTCGCTAATCTCTTTTTCATAACTTTTATAGATAGTAGCAATTTTTTTATAATCGACAAGCTCTGCTTTTTTGATTATCTCATCGGCTGTTAATAAAGTATTCTTATACTTTGAAATCTCTGAACCAATAAAGGCGAGGTTTAAATCTATCTTATGCTCTTTGGCTATACGTTTTAGTATCTTTTTACGATCATCGGAATCTATAATAACAAAATTGTTTGCTCGACCCAACTTTTCAATATGAAATTTTAAAAATAGAAGCCCAAATTTATGAAAGGTACAGAGTAGGGGCATGGAGGAGCTTTGTGTATGAATAAGTGCCGAAGCACGATGACGCATCTCTTTGGCTGCTTTATTAGTAAAGGTAAGGGTTAAGGTATTTTGAGGGTCTATACCGACGGTAGAGATAAGGTAAGCCAGTCTTGTAGTGAGGGTTTTTGTCTTACCTGAACCTGCCCCTGCCAAAATAAGAAGCGGTCCATCAATGTGTTGAACGGCTTCTTGTTGAGCTTCATTTAGAGCTTCGATTACTTCTTGCATATCTATCACTTTTTTATATATATTATAACACTTTATTTATTAATAGTTAATATTGTCCTATTTTTAATAATCCTATATTATATTTAAATCAAAAAATATTTGTTTAACTTATGAAGAACTTTAAATATAATCTGATATAATAAAATGAATGTAAATTATAAGGGTAGGTAATGTTAAAAGATTTTGTAAAAATGGAGACATTTCTAACGGTAGCACGTGAACGGAGTTTCTCTAAAGCGTCTGCTAAATTAGGTATTTCACAACCAGCAGTTACACAACAGATTAAATATATTGAGGCTTATCTTGAAGCCAAAATTATTGATCGTAAGAAAAATGGTATACGTTTAACACCTGAAGGGGAAGAACTTTATAAAGTTGTTACTCAATTGGAAAAAGCGATTTTAGTACTTGAAAAAGATGTTCTAAAAATCATTAAGAAAGAGATGACCTTTAGATTGGCAGCCTCGTATACGATTGGTTCTTATGTGATTCCTGGAGAGTGTCTAAACAGTATTTCTGAAAGTATTGGTAACGATGTTGTTTTAAATATAGATATGACAGAAAAGATTATTACAGGTCTCAAAGAGAGAAAATTTGATGTTGGTCTTATTGAATCCCCACTTTTTGATGACAGTTTAATCTATAGAGAGTGGTTTGATGATGAGTTGGTCATTTTTTCAAATACTCCTTTACCAAAAACGGTTAATACCGAAGAGCTGTATGAGTATAAATGGGTTTGTCGTGAAGAGGGTTCGCATACGCGTAAATTGATTGGCGAAGTTTTTGAAGAGTTGGGTGTTTCATGTAAAAGTTTTAATGTTTTATCTGAAGTATCGAATACTACAGCTGCGTTACAAAGTGTAAAGCGTGCAAAAGTAGACCCAAGTGAACCTACTGTGTCGGTAATATCAAAACATGCTATTGCTGATGAGGTGGCTCGTGGAGAGTTATTTGAATCAAGAATTTATGGTTTTACAATGTCTCGAAAATTTTATATTGTTTATACTAAAGAGAATAAAAATAATGTTTTTATTGACAATGTTGTTAATTATATTATTTCAGGAAAATGTTAAACTCTTGCTTCATAAATCAACCTAAAGGTTGATTTATCTTTTTTTAAGAAGTTTTGCATTTTCTGGATTATTAAGGAGTGCAGACATAGAGTCAATCTCTGTGGCTTCCTCCTCTTCATTCTCTTCTATGTAGGAGGCGATATTCATTAAAACAGGATACTCTCCTACAAAAAGTTGTTTAATTCCTAAAAGAGGAACTTGAACCAATGCTCCAAAGTTTTCGTTACCAAATCCTGCTTCAAATGATAAATATTCATTGTCCAGTGATGCTGATTCAAACGAGTAGTTGGCTAACATGAAAAGTGTTATTTCAGGTAGAGATTCTCGTATCTCTTTAGGCAGTTCTGGAGTAAATTGAACCTTCTTAATTTCACACGCAATGCCGAACTCTTCATTGTTATCAAACATATACTCAATGGTTTTTAAAATATGATTCTGCATGAGTTCTCTAAACTCTTTGGTTGCTAAGTTTTCAATTGACATTTTCTTTTCCCTTGTTTCGTTGGACATCTTCGTGTATGTTCACATTTTTTTGAATTTGGAATCCTATCATAGCATTCATTAAAGCAAAATGTGAAAAGTTTTGTAACTCTTCTTTTCGTATATTTTTTGGGGTTAAAAGGCGATTATGGAGTAGTTTTGCCCTCATTGTTCCTTTTAATAGAGGTGTTTTTGGGGTTAACCACTCTTGACCATTATAAAAAGCAATGTTTGCAATGCTTGTATCGGTAAGTAATCCATCTTTTTCAATAATAATTTCATCGTTATAGAGCTTTGTTAAATTATTTAACTCTTCTCTATTATTATATTTATAGGCATAGTCAATTTGACTTTTTATAATTGTAAATTCGTTGAATATTTTTGGAGTATAAGGGATGTATTCTATGGAATGAATATCACGCTTATAGGTAAGACGACAACGGTAGAGACCCGTTGGAGGTGCTGTAATAAAAGCCTCTAAATTTAAGAGGCTTTTTGTATTAAAAAGTTCAGCCCGACTTTTATTACATCGTTGGTTATGCCACTCAATATTCTCTATTTTACCATTCTCTATTTTAATGGTTTCAAAAAGTAAAGAGTTCATTAAATTGTTTAGTCGTCAAAGAGTTCTGTTGAAAGATAACGCTCTGCTGTATCGCATAAAATCGTTACAAAGACCTTCCCCTTATTTTCAGGGCGAGAGGCTATTTCAAATGTTGCACAAACATTTGCACCTGATGAAATTCCTACAAGTAAACCTTCTGTTTTTGCTAAATCTCTTGCTCTGTTAAATGCTCGTTCATCCGAAATTTTAATCACTTCATCATAAATATCTGTATTTAGAATTGTTGGTACAAATCCTGCACCGATACCTTGAATTTTATGAGGCCCACCCTGTCCACCAGAGAGTACAGGCGAGGTAGAAGGCTCTACAGCAACAGCTTTTAGATGAGGAATTGCCTCTTTTAACGCTTCGGATGTACCTGTTAATGTTCCACCTGTTCCTACAGAAGCGACAAAATAGTCAACACTGTTATTGGTGTCTTTCAAAATCTCTACGGCAGTTGTCTCTTTATGAATATCAGGGTTGTCTTGATTGTTAAATTGTTGCAAAACAAAACCATTTCGCTCTACAGCCAAGGTTTCTGCTCGATTTATTGCACCAGACATTCCCTCTGAAGCAGGGGTAAGCACAATCTCTGCACCCAAATGAGTCAAGAGTTTTCTTCGTTCGACACTCATGGACTCTGGCATGGTCAAGATAAGCTTTAGTGATTTTGATGCACAGACAGCAGCCAGTCCTACACCTGTGTTTCCTGATGTTGGTTCAATAATCGTAGAATCTTGGTTAATAACTCCTGATTCTAAGGCTTTGTTTACCATGTTCATAGCAATTCTATCTTTGACAGATGAGGTTGGGTTCATAAACTCACACTTTGCCAAAATGGTAGCTCCTGAAAGTTCAGAGAGTCTATTTA
>Ga0256827_10000104_pt1 | contig 44163 bp, 48 predicted proteins | sample CV84metaG_FD_185977 | JGI IMG/M metagenome (GOLD analysis project Ga0256827, IMG submission 185977) | Hydrothermal vent microbial communities from East Pacific Rise, Pacific Ocean - CV84 | ecosystem: Environmental > Aquatic > Marine > Hydrothermal vents | place: Pacific Ocean: East Pacific Rise... | reverse complement strand
AGAGGGTGGGGCAATCCATGATGCTGTATGAACACTTGTCCCCAAGTTTCCACTTTTTATATTTTTCCACTGAACCGTGAGTGTAATGGTATCTTCAACTTCACGACCAAGTTTTTGGCTAGCCACACCTGTTGAAGCCGTGGCAACAACCGAGATGGGTTTAGCTATATCACTTAATGCCCAACAGAGTAAATCGATATGATGAGAATTAAGATAATAGGAGATATCTGAACTGATTCCTGCCCAAGAGGCAAAAGTATCAAGTTGGGATTTTGGTTGACTCATATAAGAATGCATATATGAGAAGTCGCCAAAAGTACGTATTTGGTCAACGGCATCTGCATAGATAGGGTCAAAACGCTTATGTACCTCTAGCATCAAAAGTAGCCCTCTCTCTTTTGCAATTTCTTGAAGCTCTTGATGTTCTTGAGTTGTTTTGACCAACGGTTTTGCTACTAAAACATTCATCCCCTCTATTAATGCCTCTTTTGCTATCTGAAAATGGGTGTCATCAGGAGTAAAAATTAAAACAGCTGACCCTTTGGGAAGATGCGTTAGTGCCTCTTTATAGGCACTATCCGAGTGTCCCTCTTTGGGATAGAAGATAAAGGAGCTGTCCAGTCTAGGATAGGTATCTTTCATATCAGAGGAGAAGTGTTTTCTAATACGTTTAAAGCGTTGACTGTCACGCCCTGCCAATCTGATACTATTAATCATCCCTCGCTCTCTCATATCAAACAGAGAGAGTGCAATAACACCAAGGCTTTTATCCGAAGTTGCTATATTTTCTTGCGACAATCCTGTCACATACTCTCCTATCCCTATAACCAATACGTCTATCATCTTTTACCTTTAATCGTAATATTTAGAGAGTTTTAACCAATAGAAGCTAAAAAAACAGTAATTTTGTTGCTTTTTCATGAATTTTTTTATTTTTTCAAAAAAAAGTTCTATTTTATAAAAAATTAAGCTTTTTTCCCCTATAATCTCACTCCACAAACACAAGGACAGTTGGGTGAGCTGGCTGAAACCACATCCCTGCTAAGGATGCGTACGGGTAACTGTACCGAGAGTTCGAATCTCTCACTGTCCGCCATAAAAATCCCCAATAATACATAATTTCTACTTACTTTATTTTTAACTCTGACAATACTTTGCCAATTTCCGACATATCAGGTTGAATTCTTCCTGTATAATATTCACGATTTACACCATCTTCTACATGACCTAATTGGTCTAGTATCCAATCTTGTGGCATACGGTATTGTTTAAGTAGCGTATTACAAGATTTTCTGATAGTATGCATTGTTCCTATTTTTAGGTTACATTTAACACATAGCTCTTTTAAAAGTTCTGTTATAACTTTAGAAGTTTTATAGCCTTTGTTATATTGCGTCACAAAGATAAAATCATCTTTTATACCTGTAAGTAATCTTTGGTTTTTAAGTGCTTCTTTTGCTTGTGGTAGCATATCAATAATTCTAATTCTTTTAGATTTAGTTACATCTTCAATACCATCACGGATGCGTGTATCTATTCTAATTGTATTTGAATTAAAATCTATATCATCCCATCTTAAAGCAATGAGTTCACTTCCTCTTAATCCAGCAAAAAAATTAAACATTAAAAGGTTTTTGAATTGTCCTTTAGCTTCACTTATAAGTAATCTGATTTCATCTTGATTAAATATATGTATCTCTTTATATTCTTTCTTTGGAGCTTTTACAAATTTAAGAGGATTCTTTGTTATGAGTTCATCATAATGAGCCATTTCCAATATTTGATTAAATATTGACCGATAGTTCTTTATTGTTTTAGGTGCGTAGCCACAATCATTCTGCCATTTTGTTACATGGGAAGCTTTTATATCTGAAATATTCATATTTCCAAAAGTATTGCATAGACGATTAAATCTACTTGTTTCTTCTTTTTGAGAAAACTCATTACGATTATTTTTAGTAATCTCTAAAACCATTAATCCATACTCTTTAAAAGTAAAGGTATCTTTTGTTGTTTGACCATATTTATTTTCGTATAATTTAAAGAACTCATCATCTGCATTCCATTTATACCATTGTAAGAGTCTCTTATCAGATTTTTTACCAGTTGTAAGTCTATGACGTTTACCTTTTACATTCCCATCTAGTATGATGATATTATAGCTATTAACTGTTACTTTTGCCACGTTAGTTTCCTTCCGTTGACTGTTAGCATTTTCATTATACAGCCTTTCTCTTGACTTTATGAATAACAGATATATGGATAAACCAGTTTTTACCCTTTTTTTGAAACATACTTGGATTTAGGTTATTGTAACACCATTTACGTAGACCATCAATAGTCTTATATCCACATTCCTCTGCATATTGGTTAGTTAAAGGTATCCAAGTTGGAAGAGCATCATGTATTGCTAAAATTTCATCTAATTTTATTTCTATTCTTTCTAATATCATTATGCGACCTTTTGAAATTCATGTGTAATGTCATATCGTTCTAATTTATAATTTTCATTACGCATATAAACCAGTTCTTCGCCTTCAAATATTTCCATAACTTTATCAATATTATCAATTTGACAAAGGATAGTTAGTTTTTTCTCTTTATAAGCCTTTGTAAGAGTTTTAAGTGTATATCGTTGATATAGTAATCTATAGAGATAAAGTGGTGCAAGTGTACGACTAGAGCTAAACCTTGTGATATTATGCTCTGAATACCAAGCATTTAAATATCGTTCTTTTTGAGTTAATTTTTTTGCCTTTGATTTAGGAAGAGTCTTATTGATATATTTCATAATATAAGCTGTAGAATTATTAATATCATTTTGAATATTATTCCCTTGCTGAGGAAATAATCTTTTAAAAGCTGTCATAACCTTGTAGATACTATCTTTAGGAACATAATAGAGTATATGTGTATGAGGTGTTCCACTTTTATGAGGTTCATTAACTCGATAATAAATACGTTCATCTTTTGTAATATTTCTTAGTGATCTATCATTACGTAGTTTTGCAAATCTTTTAGTTAGTATTTTAACAGCTTCACTTGGTCTTGTACCATTATATTTAGAATTTTTTATCAAAATACCTTTTGCACCATGTTTAAATGGATGGTATTTACTCGGTAGTGTTATAGTCATAAATAATGGAACAAGTTCTCTACTATCGGCTTCATTAATTAACGTATTAACTCTATTTTGAATTTCAGCATAATATCTATTTGGACTATGATTTGGAGATACGATAATACTACTAAGAGGAATTGAATTACCAGTTATTTTGTCATAAATAATATTTGAGTTTAAAAAAGCTTTTTGAAGTTTTAGTTTTTTTTCTGTTCTTTTAATTTGTATTTCGCTTAAACCATAATGAATAATTTTACCATTTTTGAAATTATTGAATAGTTTACTTTTGTATTCAAAGTTTTTTTGATTATTAAGAGATATTTGGTAATCTCTCCAATAATTTTCATGTGTGTACACAACATCTTTATAAGTAGTCAAGAGGGGAGCTTCGCACCCCTTAAAAATTCCTTGTAACAAATATTGTTCCACGCAAAGGCGTTCACTAGATTTGTTACAATCACTTTTATGTGTTTTTTTGTCTGTTTTGCTATAATTCATTTTGTTACCTTCGAGTAATAGGGGTTTGGAATAACATTTCCCGTGTAGTTTCCAAACTCTAATTCTTATTAAATCCCTGACGCACTATTGTTTGTCTCCGTTTTGTTTGCCTTGCTATCGCAAGTTTGCCAAATACGGTCTATAGGACACCATAGAATGTTACAGGTTGTTTAGAAATATAATTACATTTCACTTGGATTAGTTTTCCATCTTGACCTTTATATTTTGTTATAAGTTCATTGGGAATACTTACATCTAAAAGTTCATTTTTAATTTCATCATTCTTTAACTTTTGTTCAACCATTAATTGAATGACATATTTACCCTTCGTGGTCTCTCCATTCTCTTTATTTACATAGTCGGGTTTTTGGTATCCCGATAACATTTTTCCTTCTATTGTTACTATCATTCTTTATCTCCATATATTTCAAATAACTTTTTTAATCTAGATAATTCATAATTAGCTTCATTATATTGATGCCTTGCAATTTCTATATCTAATAGTTCATCTTTGAATCTTCTATCTCCTGAAGAGCTATCATCTTCATAGAAATTATCAAGTATTTTATTAAGTTCATTGATTCTATTATTTATTGCTAACATACTTTCTATGTTAATATCATAGAATACTCCTTGAGCTTCTTCTATAGCTGTTTCCATCAGTCCTATTAACATACTTGTGATTGAAACACTATTCTTTTTACATAAATCTTCAAAGTCAGATTTCAGTTCAATTGGTACTTGAAAATTAATAGGAATCTTTTTACCACCTTCTTTTTTTGCCTTTGATAAAGCTCTGTTTAACATTTTAAATCCTTTTTTATATTAAATCGACTACTAGATATTATAGTATTTTTTTACTTAAATTTTAAATTATATTTTATTTAATTTAGTTGGCAAAGTCTGCCATTTAATAAGATTTAAGTATGCTAACAACCAACTATTAATATTATTAAAGTCCGTATAATTGGGATTAATAGAGGTTCTACTGGAGTTCGAATCTCTCACTGTCCGCCATATCAAATCAAATTTTTTTTAAAATTACAAACTCCATAATAAACAAATCTACTTCAAATCATTTCAAAAATAGACAGCAATAAATAGTATAATGGCATCAAAAAAGGAATTTTTATGCTAAAAAATAGATTAATATTATTGCTACTTATGAACTCGACACTTTTCTCGCAAACTATAAGCCACGATTTTGAAGATGAAAATCTTTCGGGATGGCAGAGTAATGCCTCTTGGGCAATTGATGAGGATAAAAGCTCTACAGTGCTTTCACTCCTGAAAGAGAATAATAGTAGTGCCTTTAATCTCTGCTATATGAAAGATATAAACTTTACGGATGGTAATATCTCTGTACTTTTTAGAGCAAATCAAGGAAAAATAGACCAAGGAGGGGGCTTGATGTGGCGTGTGCAAGATAATGATAACTACTATGTGGCACGGTTTAACCCTTTGGAGGATAATTTTAGATTTTATATTGTTGAAAATGGTAACCGTCAGGAGATAGCTTCTGTTGATACCACACTTATAGGTGGATGGCATACTATGAGAGTGAGTCAGAATGGAGATGAATTTGAAGGCTACTTGGATGATAAAAAGCTTTTGGAAGCGAAAGACAATCGATTAAATAAGAGTGGTGGAGTAGGGGTTTGGACAAAGGCAGATGCACGAACCTCTTTTGATGATTTAGAGATAGATATGGAGGATAAGTAGTGAAAATATTTCTCTTTTTTCTTTCTCTTTTATTTTGGGGATGTTCCGATTCTCCTCAAAACAGTCTGACGGTTTATGTTTCCGAAGACCAAGTCTTTTCCGAGTCTTTGCTGAAAGATTTTGAAAAAGAGACAGGAATTACAATAAATGCTATTTATGATACTGAAGAGTCAAAAAGTACAGGGGTTATGAATCGGCTTATTGCTGAAAAAAATCATCCACAGGCTGATGTTTATTGGGCAAATGAGCCCATTCGAGCGGAGGTATTACGTCAAAAGGGCATATTAACTCCTTACCAAAGCCCTCATGCCCATGGGATAGATGCAATCTTTAAAGATAAAAATCACTACTGGACAGGGTTTTCTGCACGAATAAGAGTGATTATTGTTAATAGAGATGCCAATCTTTATCCTAGCTCTATTTGGGATTATACTAATCCTAAGTATAGAGGAAAGTCAGTTCTTGCTAATCCTCTTTTTGGTACAACCACTGCTCATATTTCAGCTCTATTTTCTGTTTTGGGCGATGTCAAAGGTAGAGCATTTTTAGAACAGCTTAAATCTAATGGAGTAGCTATTAGCACAAGTAATGGAGAGAGTGCGGATTTTGTTGCCAGTGGTACATATGCTTTCTCTTTGGTTGATAGTGATGATGCTGTAGCACGATTACGACAAGGTCGAGCCATAGAGATAGTTTATCCCGACCAAAAAGAGGATGAGGTAGGAATTTTTGTTGTTCCTAATGCTGTAATGATGATAAAAGGTTCGCCTCATCCTAGATTAGCTCAAAAGCTTATTGATTATCTTCTTAGCAAAGAGAGTGAGAAAAAATTAGCATTTGCCGATTGTGCTCAGATACCTCTACATAAAGGTGTACCTATGCTAAAAGAGTTAAAACCGATGAGTGAAATCAAGGTAATGAAGGTAGATTATGCAGAGGTAGCACAGAAGATGTTGGAGATTCAGGGGTATTTGAAGGAGTGGGGGCGGTAATAGAGAAAACAAAAGTCTATTAAGGCTAATTATAATATTAGGAGTTTCCCTTCTATTATATGATTTAACTTAGTATCATATAAAAAATAAAGTCTAATAAATCTAATTTAGTTATGTAATAATTTTTTATCAAAAAAGAAGGATATAAAATGATTTTCATAAAAAACAGCTATTTCAAAAGATTACTTTTCATCTCTTTAGTTTCAATTTCTCAACTCCAAGGAGATGATATTTTAGAGTTCCAATTTTTACAGACTAAAAAGCTTAATAGTGAGGGTAGTATTAGCATCTCAATTAGGAACAGCTCTAAAGAAGAGATTAAAGTGCTTAAATGGAATACACCTTTCGAAGAGAGTTTAAACTCAGATGTTTTTGTTATAAAAAATAACAATCATATCGTTCCATATATGGGAAAAGTTATTAAAAGAGGTCAACCTCAAGAGAGTGATTACATTAAACTTGAACCCAAAGAACAGAGAAATATCAATATAAAATTATCAGATTACTACGATATGTCAAAAAAAGGTAATTACTCAATTACATATAAAGGAAATATTTCTTTACTAAACAGTTCCAATCAAAAACATACAGTAATTACATCATTAAAAAAGAATACAAAAGTAATTACAATACCTTTTCAACCTACAAAATCTCAAAAAAAGAAAAGTCAAAAACTAACAGCTGATTTTACAGGTTGTAGTGAAGAGAGAAAAAATTATATCAATGACGCTCATACAGAAGCCATTGCTATGAGTAAAGAGTCTTTAAATCGTATGGTCAATACTACAGAATATACTTCTGCTGAAAGATACACCACATGGTTTGGACTATCTGTACCTATACATCAAAACCAAGTAACTAAAAGCCTTCAAAGAATATATGATACGCTTGATAGAGAAAAACTTAAGTTTGATTGTGAAACATGTACCTACAACGCATTTGCTTATGTATATCCTGATAAACCTTATGATATTTATCTTTGTGGGGCTTTTTGGGAGGCAGAGGTTTCAGGAACTGATTCTAAAGCAGGAACATTAATCCATGAAGTTTCACACTTTAATAAAGTGGCAGATACAAATGATTACGCTTATGGACAAAGCCGAGTAAAAAGTTTAGCCAAAACTTCTCCTGATCGTAGTATTAAAAATGCTGATAGTTATGAATATTTTTCTGAAAATAATCCAAAATTAAGTATGTACAGTGAAAATTCGAAAGCAAATAATATTTTTACAAACGCCCCAACATTCACATCGCTACCATTCACAGATACATTAGAACAAAACGATCTTAATATTTATAAATTTGTTCCTTCAAAGAGTTCTGATTATCTATTTTATTCAAAAGGAGAACTTGACACAATTGCTCAATTATATGACAATGAACATAATTTCATAACGAGTCATGATGATATTGGAAGGGGTAATTTAAACTTTATGTTATTAAACAACTTTAAAAAGAATACACCATACTATTTAATTGTCTCTCAATACTCTGATACAGCATCAGGGAGCTACTCTATACATGGACTAAACTCTTTTCGCTCAACAACTAAAAAAAGTGATTTTAACAGTGATAGAATTTCTGATATTTTATGGGAAAAAGATAAAGATTATAGTATATGGTATATGAATAAAGATGGAAGTTACAATTCTCTATATCTTGGAGTTAACGATAAATCCTTTAAACTTGAAGCCATTCATGATTTTAATTCTGATGGAATTTCAGATATTTTATGGAGAAAAGGTTCAAAAAATATGATTTGGTATATGACAAAGAGTGGAACATATACAGAAAAAAATATTGGAAATAAATCAAGCTCATACACCATTGTTAAGGCGGGAGATTTTGATGGGAATGGTATTGCTGATATTCTGTGGAAAAAAGGAACAGTCTATAGCTTATGGTACATGAATGAAGATGGAACACACAGCTATAAACGAATTGGTTCAAAAAATAGTAGTTATGAAGTAATTAATATAGCTGACTTTAACAAAGATGGAATAGAGGATATCCTTTGGAAAAAAGATAAATATTATAGCCTATGGTATATGAATGAAGATGGAACACATACCTATAAATATATTGGTTCAAAAAATAAAGCTTATACTATCATCGATATTGATGATTTTAATGGAGATGGCGTAACAGATATTTTATGGAAAAAAGGAAAGTACTATAGCTTATGGTATATGAATAAAAATGGAACCCACAAATATAAATATATTGGTTCCAAAGATACAAGTTACACAATAGCCAAAGTTGCAGATATGAATGGAGATAACATTGCTGATATTCTTTGGAGAAAAAAAGACAAAGTTTATATGTGGTACATGAAAGCAACAGGTGGACATAAATATAAAGCCATTGGTAGTAAATCAAAAGATTATAGTATACAGAATTAATAGTTATATGTCGATTCTATTTTGTCTGTGCCCTGATGGTGCTAATGATGTTTTTTATAAGGGAAAACGTTACCTTTTACTAAAAAAGACTCTTCTTAAAGGTAGACTTTTGAAAGTTTATGCAGAGGAGTTGGGAGGAAATAATATTGTGAGTGGGAATTACTATCCTACTATTTAAAGGCGGAACACTTAAACCTTGTGAGATGAGTGATGAAAAAGTTATTGACTTTATCGTACAGGTAACGATATAATAGACTTAATGAATATAATATCACAAAAACTATTTTTTAAACTCTTTTTACTTCTATTAACGCTTCTTTTACTTACTCCTATACTTTCAATGTTTTGGAATACCTTTCAGACAGAGGAGGGTATCTCTTTTTTACTCTATAGAGAACTCTTTGATTTAACGTTGTGGCAGAGCTTTTGGAACTCTTGTAAATTAGCTTCTCTTGTTAGTTTTAGTACCACTTTGATAGGAGCTTTATTAGGGGTTCTATTGAGTAAAACAAGAGTGCCATTTTCTCATCTTTTTTTAGCTCTTTTTGTTACTCCTTTACTTGTTCCACCTTATATTTTAGCCTATGGATGGTTTGAGTTATTTGGACGAGAGGGATTATTAGGAGAGCTTCTTTTTGGCTTTTGGGGAACAGCGTTTGTTCTCTTTTGGATTTATCTTCCTATTCCTATGCTTTTGAGTCGTCTTTTTTTATTGCAGATTGATCCTAAACAAGAAGAGTCGGGACTATTAATAACCCATTGGTGGACGGTTTTATATCGGATTACGCTTCCTTTAATTAGACCCGCTATATTTTTCTCTTTTTTATTAGTTTTTATTTTAGCCTTTGGCGAGTTTAGTGTAGCCAATTTTTTTCATTACGATATTTTTCCAATGGAGAGCTTTATCTACTTCTCAGCTTTTTATGATTTTAAAATGGCAACTATTACAGCTGTGCCAATGGTACTTATTGTCTTAATAATACTTTGGATGAATCGGTATCTTTCTCAAAAAAAAATACGTTTTCATCAAGCTTATTCTATTAAAATGATAGATTTAACTATGGCAAAACGACCTCTACTAGTGCTACTATTAGGGTTGGGTTTTTTTGTGCTTTTACCTCTATTCTCACTCGTTGTTAAAACCGATATAGTTAGTTTTTTGATAGCATTAGAGAAGGGTATAGCTCCTCTGTTACGAAGTCTACTTTATGCTTCCATAGGTGCAACTCTTTTACTCTTTTTCGGTTTTTTAGGTGGGTATCTCTTGGAGAAAAAACTTTTTCAAGGTTGGAAAAATTTCGAGACGGTTTTACTCTTTTTGTTTATGACTCCTCCAACAATTATTGGGGTGGGACTTATCTATTTTTGGAATAGTAGTTGGGGTGGGTTGGTTTATGGTTCGCCATTTATTATACTGTTAGGCTATCTGAGTAAATATCTCTTTTTAACTACTAAAATAGCTCAAGTAAGACTCTCTCAAATCCCTTCTTCTATGGTAGAGTCAGCTCAACTCTCTGGAGCCTCTTGGGGGCAAATTATTGGAATGATATTGATACCTTTAAGTTATAAATCGTTAGTAGTAATGTGGTTAATAGGGTTTATTTTTGCTCTGCGTGAGACAACGATTACAATGCTTGTTTATCCTGCAGGCAGTGATACTTTACCGCTTTATATTTTTACTCAAATGGCAAATGGAGAGCCTGCTGTTGTGGCATCACTCTGTTTACTAATGGTAGGAGTAATACTTGTTCCTCTTGTACTCTATTTTTCGTGGAGGCGTATAAAATGATTGTATTAAAAAAAATCTGCTTAGAAAAAAACCAAAAGCCTATTTTTACTAACTTTGACCTTACTATTCAAGCTAAAGAGCGATTGGTTATTTGGGGAGCATCAGGTTCTGGGAAAACAACACTGCTTCGATTAATTGCAGGATTGAACCAACCTGATAGTGGAGAGATATGGTTTGATAATCATTTAGCAACAAGTGGAGAAAATATTCTAATTCCTCCACACCAAAGGGAGCTTAATATGGTTTTTCAAGATTTAGCACTTTGGAGTCATTTAAGTGTAAAAGGTAATATTGCTTTTGGATTGAAAATAGCAAGACTTCCAAAAGCAATAATTAATCAAAAGGTTAAGGAGATGCTCTTTTTTATAGGTTTAGAGGGGTATGAAAATAGAACGATTGAGAGTTTATCTGGTGGCGAACAGCAACGTATTGCCTTGGCTCGTGCTTTGGTAACTAATCCTAAAATTTTACTCATGGATGAGCCTCTTTCTGGTTTGGATGCTCATCGGAATAGAGAATTACGACTAGAGATAGTACGGCTTCAGAAAATATTAGGATTTACTCTGGTCTATGTAACACATAATCAGCGAGAAGCAGAGGCTATTGCAACACAAATATTAAGCCTTTAACAAGAGATAAAATAGGCTATCTATTAATTTTTATTATATTTTATGAGTAATTTTATATTTTTCTATCTTTTTAAGTATAAAAGATTCATTTTATACTACCTCCCTCTATTTTATAAGTTTTCCAACAGAGAAGCCCTTTTATAATAGATAACAGCATATAATATAAAAAAAGGAGATTTGTTATTATGAATACTTTTAAAAAACCTAACCGAGCTATTGACAGAATCTTTATTCACTGTACTGCGACAGAGAGTGTAACCTATAACACTATTGAAGGTATTAGAAATGACCATGTTAACCATAAAGGGTGGAATGATATAGGTTATCACTTTCTTATTACAAAAGATGGTGTTATTCATAGTGCTAGAGATTTAGAAAAAACTCCTGCTGCCCAGAAAAGACACAATCAAAAGACAATCGCTATCTGTTTAGCAGGTTTAAGAAAAGAGCTTTTTACCAACGCTCAATATAGCTCTCTGAAGAGGCTCTCTATTGAGATTAATAATGCCTATTTTAAACAAGTAAGTTTTCATGGACATTGTGAGGTTGCTCGAAAGGCATGTCCTGTAATTGATTATAAAAAAGTTTTAAAATTGGATAGGTATGGCTCTTTAGGATTAGAAAAGCCTCGTATTGTTCCTTCTCAACCAATGGATTATCCACGTTTAAATCTACATGATAGAGGAGAGGCTGTTGTTCGACTACAAGAGCTTCTAGGGGTTTCAGCTGATGGAGATTATGGCGAGAAAACATTAATCAAAGTCAAAGAATTCAAGCGACAACATGGACTCTATCCCAGTGGTATTGTGACCAAAGAGGTTTGGCTACTGTTGAGTAAACCTATTTTAGAGAATATTCGAACAGTTAATTTGGATAATCTTCCTGATTTACGAACAGGTTCTAGGGGTAAGTCAGTAGAGTTTTTGCAAGAGCTTCTTTTTATTAGAGTAGATGGTGTCTTTGGCTCAGGTACAGCACGAGCTGTTAAAGCGTTTAAGAGAAAACATCAACTTTATGTGAGTGATATTGTCCAAAAACATGTCTGGAGACTCCTTTTAGAGCTTAATCATATTGAGCATTATGATTAATTAGATTATAATAGTTGTATGAAAAATCTATTTTTATTACTCTTTATCACAACCATTGTTTATGCTGATCGTAACCAAAGTAGTATTGATGAATATCATGATAATCTATGTGAACTACTTGTGAGTACAAGTAATAGCATTGATAACTACTTTATTGAAGAGAATAGCTCTGTAAGTAGTACAACACATGCTGAATTTTCTAGCTCTTTTGCAATAGAGGATAATCAAGAATTTGAAAAAGATATTCGTTTTCGTCTACGTTTGAGTCTACCTAAGATACAGAAAAATCTTCGTCTTATTTTTGAAGATGAAAATAATGATAATAGTTTTTATGATAGAACAACACTTAATGATGAAAAATTAATTGATAAAAGTTACTATTTACGTCTGGAGTATTTTAAATTTATAAAAAAGAAATTTAATCTTGTTGCAGGGGCGGGGTTGCGTATTCGTCATGGAAATTTGGTTCCTTATCTCAATTTACGTTCACATTTTGATTTATATGATAAGTTGGCTATTAAAAGTGGTCTATATAACCGTTTACGTTTTTATAGTGATGGAGATATAGAGGATGTTTTTGAATTTAATACACGTTATACCTTTGATAATTCTGCTTATGCTATTTTTCGGAACCAGTTGAGTCTTTCAAATTTAGATAATTTTGAGGCTCTCTATCATGATATATCATTGGTTAAAGAGTTAAATAAAAAGAAACAGCTAAGTGTGGGAGCTGGAATTCGAAGTGAATTAAATAATTTTAAACACTATGATGTTGATTATTATCATCTTCATACACTCTATCATCATCTCTTTTATAAAGGGTGGGGGTATTATCAGGTTGCTCCCTCTATTTTATGGAGAGAGAGTAACCATTTTAAAATCTCGTATCGCTTGATGTTAAACTTTGGAATATTTTTCAATAAAGGTTAAACAATAAGCTTCAATCTATTTAGAAATTTTTGATGGTCAAGATTAATTAATGTTTCAAAATTAGATTGAATTTTTGTTAAGAAGGTATCGGTTTTTTCTAGTTGCATCATTACTAAAAGTGTCTCTAGATGTTCGCCTTCTCCCTTTGCAATATCTTCTGTAATCTCTATTCGATTTTTTTTTAAATAGCTTAAATGTGCATTGTTTTGATAGTCACTTTCGGTCATCTCTGTAGAGACAATAGTGCTGATTTGTACCGTTATTTCAGCAGATGATGAGAGAATTTCATCTTGAGTATCTCTATAAGTAGAGGACTCCTCATATCTATTTTCATGTCTATCTTGTGCATGCATCACTTTGGGTTCCACACTTTTTGCTAAAAGTAGAATAGAAAATGTTGTCAGTATAATAAAAATTTTTTTCATAAGTACTCCTTTTAATGTAAAATATTATATCTAAATTAAGTTCTTAAATAATAAATTGATTTAGATATAATGTTATAACAATTTTGTGTAAAAAATAATATAATAGAAGAGTAAAATGGATTGGAAATCATTTGAAGTGACCAAAGTAGGACGCTTAGATAAGATATTGACAACAGAGTTAAATCAGAGTAGAAATCAGGTAGAACATCTTATTAAAGAGGGGCTGGTTAAGGTTAACGATAGGATAGTTATAAAAACAGGTAAAAAGCTTATCGAGGGAGAAATAATCTCTTATAGATTTAAAGAGGTTGTTCCTAAAGAGCCGATGGTTATTGATTTTGATGTGGAGATACTCTATGAAGATGAGGCTATGATGGTTGTGAATAAACCCTCGGGCTTAGTGGTACATCCCGCACCTTCTGTTAAAGAGCCAACTTTAGTGGATTGGTTAATTCATAAAGGTATCTCACTCTCAACTATCTCGGGTGAAGAGCGTCATGGTATTGTCCATCGTATTGACAAAGAGACAACAGGAGCATTAGTCATTGCTAAAACAAATGAGGCACATCAGCGATTAAGTGAGCAACTTCAAGATAAAAGTATGGGGCGATACTATTTGGCGATAATTGACTGCCCATTAAAGGCAAATGGAATTATTGAAAAACCAATAGGAAGAAATCCAAATAATCGTCTAAAAATGGACATTCGAGAGGATGGAAAAGAGGCAAAGTCTGCTTTTTGTAAATTGGTTGAGAGAGGGACAACCCATAATTCACAGAGTAACTTAGAACTTATTGCAGTTAAACTTTTTACAGGAAGAACGCATCAAATTAGAGTGCATCTAGAGAGCTTAGGTCGACATATACTTGGAGATACTTTATATGGTTTTAAGAGCAAAAAAGATACAATAAATAGAGTATTTTTACACGCATATAAACTATATATGTTTCATCCTACTACCAATAGGAGAATGGAGTTCGTTGCACCGCTCTTTCCAGACATGCAAAATTTTCTAGAGAATAAATTTAACCAAGGAGAAGTTTATGACAAAATTAACCCTAGCACCATTGACACTTATTTCAGCACTATTGTTGAGCGGATGTAATCCTACGGCTTTAACCAATCAACAAGTAGATTTAAATCTTCCTAAAATTAATAATGTAAAAGCAATACCAAATAATACTTCTATTGCTTTTGAGTGGCAATCATTAGCGAGTAAAGGTATAGATGGTATTAATATCTATAGAACCGAACTAGGAGAGGGAATGCTTCAGAGTAAAACTAAACAGTTGGTAAAGATAGGGAGTAGCAGTAATAGATTCTCCTCTCACTATGTTGACACAGGGTTGCGTCAAAACAGTAGATACACCTATACATTTACAACAACCCGAGGTGGATTTGAGTCTGAACATGGTAAAGTGATAGAGGTTAGAACACTTCCTCCTTTTGAGCCTGTTACTTTTTTTCAAGGATTTCAAAAAGCGATTAACTCTATCAAGCTCATTTGGCGACCTCATGCGGATAAACGAGTTAAGATGTATAAGATTGAACGAAGTGCAAATAACCAGCAGTGGAAGTGGATTGATAGTGTAGAGAATAGAATGATGTCAGAGTATATAGATACATCAATTGCTCCTGCAAACACCTATGCCTATAGGATTATTGCTGTAGGTTTTGACGATAGTCTCTCTAAACCGAGTGCTGTTGTAACAATTTTTTCAAGATAAGGGACTGAATGCCACATATAACGGTTAAACCTTTTGATACCTCTGTGATTACAGAGGGAAGATATAATAAAACAGAAGTACTCTTTAGTGCTTCTGATAGACATAGTGATGATGAACTTATTGGTGTTTATCATGAGAATCAATCATTTTTATTGCATTTAAAAAAGAGTGAAAAATCATGGTTGTTAAAGTATGATAAGGTTACTCGACCTCTTAATGTAAATTTGCTTAAGCAGTCAATTGCTGATTTAGAGGAAGCATTTAGTTTAAATACACTTCACTCCAATATTGCTATACATCCTACAAAGTTGGTTGCTTCAAGTCTATATGAGAAGAAGATAGAGGATTTTAATGCTATTGATTTTAACTTTGAATCGGTCTCTATTGAAGTCGGTTTTGGTTCAGGTAAACATCTGCTCTATCAAGCTCAAAAAAATCCCAATAGACTCTTTATAGGTATTGAAATCCATACCCCTTCTGCAACTCAGGTATTAAAACAGATTGATATATTGGGGCTTAAAAATATTTGGGTTGTGAATTATGATGCACGTCTGTTATTAGAGATGATTCCTTCTAATTTATGTTCAGAAATTTTTGTTCACTTTCCTGTTCCTTGGGATAAAAAACCACATCGAAGGGTTATTTCAAACTCATTTTTAGAAGAGTCTATGCGTGTTCTTAAAAAAAGTGGACGCTTAGAGCTTCGAACAGATAGTTATAAATATTTTTGGTATGCACTAGATACTTTTTTAGGTGATAAAGTTTCAAAAACAGCTGTTGAAGTGCGAAAAAATGAGGCATTAGAGGTAACTAGTAAATATGAAGCAAGATGGTTAAAGCAAGAGAAAGATATTTACGATGTCTATGTGACCTGCTTAGAGGAGTCACAAGAGAGGGTTTTAGATTTTGATTTTTCTTTTCATAATATATCCTATAAAAAAGAACTTTTAGATAAAATAACTAATAAACCTTTAATATTTGAAGAGTCCTTTATACATTTTGAACGAATTTTTAAGATAAAAGATGAAGCAATATTAATAAAAATAGCTTTTGGTAGTTTTGATAGACCTGAACATAAATTTATATATTTGGATAAAACAAAGGCTTACTACTTTCATGCTAACCCTGTTAAAACAGTGACAAACTATAAGACACATCTTAAAATTATGGAGTATCTAGATGCCTAATGTTATTACTGCAAATAATCTTACACTATCGTATGATCAAGATGATGAGGTTATTAAAAATGCAACATTTATTATTAAAAAAGGGGATTTTGTTTTTATAACAGGCCCTAGTGGTAGTGGTAAATCGACACTCTTAAAATCATTTTATGGAAATTTAAAGCCTAGAGAGGGGTCACTGGTTATTGGTGGACTTGATATGATTGATATTAAAAAACCTAAACTTCAAGAGTTACGAAGCCATTTGGGGATTGTTTTCCAAGATTATAAACTTATTAATGAGTGGACAGTGGAGAAAAATGTAGTACTTCCTTTATGGATTTCAGGCTACTCTGCAGAGGTTCAATCAACTCAAGCAAGACGACTGCTTCATCATGTTAAGTTGAGTGGAAAAGAGGATAAGTATCCAATGGAACTCTCTGGAGGAGAGCAACAGCGAGTAGGGGTGGCTCGTGCATTGGCAAAAAATCCTTTTCTTATATTGGCAGATGAACCAACGGGTAACCTTGATGAGTACTCCTCTAATGTTATTTGGGATTTAATGGAGAATGCATGTCAACAGCTTGATACGACAGTTGTTGTCGTTACACACCGAATTCCAATGGTTTTTAATATTCCTTATCGACACTTCACTATTGATGAGAATGGGAGCGTTTATGAAGTTCATTAAACAACATATATCACTAATTTTTCCTCTGGTTGCTATTCTCCTTGGATTGGAGTTTTTTATAGTATTTGATAGAACAACGGATACATATGAAAAGAGTCTCTCCGATAGTTATAGCATTATGGTTGTAGCAAGAGAGGAGATGAGTATTGATGATTTTAAAACATGGGATAAGCATATACTTGGTGTTAAAGAGTTAAGTCGACCAGAAGCTTTAAGAGGCATGAAACTGGTTGACAAGAAAAGTCTTGAGGAATCTTTACCCTATTTTTATAAAATTAAACTGGATAATCTACTAGGAATTCAAGCTTTAGAACAGGTCAAGCAGAACCTTACAAAAAGTGATACAATTAAGCGTATTGAGACCTTCTCCTCGACTTATAAATCACAGTATGAACTCTTTATGTTTATTAAATTCTCTTTTGGACTCTTTATTGTTTTTATGACCATTATTGGCTTCTTTTTGATTGTTAAACAGATGGAGGTTTGGAACTTTTTACATGCTCAACGTATGAAAGTAATGGAGATATTTGGTGCATCACTCTTTTTACGTAGTAAGGTGTTAATCAATATGGCGGTGATAGATGCTATCTTGTCAGCTATTTTGACCAGTAGTATATTTATAGCCTTGAAAAATATTTGGGTTAGTGATTCTGAAATGAAGATATTAAAAGAGCATGTCTCTGAAATTTTCTTTGTTTCGGATTTTTTTATTTTGCTTTTTGCTTCAATATTTGTCGTTCTTATTGCTGTCTTCTTGGTTGTGATTAATGTAAAAGGGGAGTAGATGTTAAGAGCTATTATTATATTTCTTTTAACCACGTTTTCTCTGCTCTTTGCTAGCTCTTTGGATAGTCAAATTACAAAAAAGAAAAAAGAGTTAACGGCAAAAAAAGTTGAATATAAGAAGATGGATAAAGAACTCTCCTCTGTTGCTAAAAAGATTATCCGTGCAAAAAAAGAGAAAGCTCAGTTGAATAAGAAGTTGGCTTCTCTCGAAGCAAATATAAAAAATAATAAAAAAAAGAATCTAAAGTTACAAAATAAAGATAAGGTTGTTTCAAAAAAATTACTACAAGTTAATAACTCTTTAGCCTCTAATCAAGAAAAATTTTTGGAACTTGTCTCTAAAAACTTTTCTATGGCATTGGCTCTAGAGGAGGTAAAACAACCTACAAAAGAGTCTGTTGTATTGCAAGAGGTTTATGAAGTTTATGCTAAAAAAAATAAGAAACAGATAGATACTCTGAAAGAAAAAATCTCTAAATTAGAGAAAAAAAAGAGAATCTTACTTGAAGAGTCAAAAACTATTCAAGAGTCTATTTTGAAATACAATAATGCAAAGATAGAGTTTATTGATAAAAAGAAGAAAAAAGAGGCGATACTTACAATTCTTGCACGAGATAAAGCTATTTATAGAAAACGTTTTGAGAGAATTAAAAAAAGTAGACGGAAACTAGAACGAAAATTAGCAAAACTTCAAATAATAAGAAGAGAGAGAAAGGCAGAGATTAAAGCTAAAAAGATGGTAGAGCAGAATCGTTTAGCGTTGGCGAGAGCTGAGGATGAAAACCGAAATTCATCTTCGGATTTTTTAGAGGTGGTTGAGAACTCTAAAGCCCACTATAGTGGGAAAAAGACCATCTCTCCATTAAAAGGTTCGCGACTTATTAAAAAGTTTGGGACGTATATAGACCCTATCTATAAGTTTAAAATTTTTAATAAATCTATTACTCTTAAAGCTCCTTATGCAGGAGCAAAAGTTCGAACAATTTTCAAAGGTAAAATTGTTTTTGCTGAAAACTCTGGTGGAATGTTGGGTAAAGTAGTGATTGTGGAGCATGCCAATGGTATTCATACTATCTATGCAAAGCTCTCTCGATTGGCTCCGGGAATACGTGTTGGAAAACAGTTGAGAAAAGCAGATACTATTGGTAAGGTGGATAAGAGTTTAATGTTTGAAGTAACACAAGATAACCAACATATTAATCCCTTAAAGTTGATTCGCTTATAATGATTAAGTTTTACTTGATTTTCCTATTGACAACAGCTTCTCTTTTAGGTCTAAGTAAAGAGGAGCGAATTATAAGAGCTTCGCTCTCTCCCTATACTGTTAAGAATATTACCTACTATCCGCATAAGCTTTCAGTTGGAGAAGAGAAGGATATTTTAGCCTCATGGTATGGAGAGTATTTTCATGGGCGGTTGACTGCTTTAGGCGAGGTATATGATATGAATGGATATACCGCTGCTCATAAAACCTATCCATTGGGAACTATTCTAAAGGTCACAAATCCTAAAAATGGAATTTCTCTTAAAGTTCGTATTAATGATAGAGGCCCTTTTTGGGGAAATCGTGAGCTTGATTTGTCAAAGGGTTCTGCTACCTTTTTAGGAACTAAAGAGAAGGGAGTCGCTCCTGTACATATTGAAGTTGTTTTTGTTCCAAAAATAGCACGCTCTTCTACACCTGTTCTTGAAAAAGAAGCCAAAATAACACCACTTCATGAACTCTCTAGTTCCAATATTATTATTGCAAGCTATGCCTATATTGAACCTAATGAAACGAATGTTCCTGTTTTAATAGGGCGATTTAGTACATTAAAAAAAGCAAGAGCTTATGAGAAGGCTATTAAAAAGTATTTTGCACTCTCCTATGTTTTAAAATTTAATGGTTTTTATAGAATTAAATCCTATTTACCTGCAAATGAAAAGAAGACGAGAGTATTGCTTAAACGTCTAAAAAGATACGGGTTAATTAAATCATTTGGAGTCTATTGGTCTTATAAATAGGAGACAAATTTGACTCCTACTTCCAAAGGATTTTATAGAATAAAAGAAGAGGCTAATCCAATAAGTCCACCAAAGACTCCACCCCATACAACAAGCCATCCTAGATGAGAATGAATAAGTTCATGTACCAACTCATTGACCATTTGAGGGGTTAAATCATTCAGTCTTTTGGTAATAAGCTTCTCTACGCTCTCTTGAAGGTCATCATTAAGTGAAGAGTTCTGCAAGTGATGACTCATTTGAGCTTTGAATGTATCGGAGCTTACGATTCCCACAACAGCTGATTTTAATCGTCCTGCAAAGGGTTCCCTGAGTCCCTCTAACGCTTTCTCTCCACCAAACATATTGAGCATTTCACCAAATTTTGATTCCATGACACTTTGGCTTAATGCATCAAATGCAGGAGAAAAATCTGCTGATTTAACCAATGGTGCTAAATCTATTTTTTGCTCTTCATTTTGAAAAAAAGCTGTTAGTTGAGCTTGGTTAAAGAACTGTTTCATAATCATCTCTTTTATAGAGGCTTTAAAGGTTTCAAAATTATTTTCAATAACACCTGATCCATAGAGAAGAGGAACACGATTAAAGAGCATATATATAGCAACTTGATTGGTAATTGCTCCAGAAAATGCAAAGAGACCAATGGCTAAAATAGGTTGAGCATAGGGCTGAGGAAGAGATATCCCCACACCAATAAAGACCATAGAGGTCATATCTGTAATGGTTGATTTTGATAAGTTCATCATCTTAAGCTTCTATGATTGCTTTTTCTAAATCTTCAACTCTATGAATAGCATCTTGATAGTCAGAGAAGCCCCAATTAATCATAATATAGTCAATTTTTGCACTTTTTGATGCCAATAAATCTCTTTCACTATCGCCTATAAAAAGAGCATCTTCTGCCTCTGTATTTGTATCTTCTAGATTCTTCTCTAGCATGTCAGGGGCAGGTTTTCCTCTACCGACATCATCATAGCAGGCTAAGGAATCGAAGTACTCTAAAATTTTAAGATGAGAAAGTGATTCTATCGTTGATCCACGGTAAGAGTTGGTGGCAACAGCCAATATAAATCCTTGGTTCTTTAACTTCTGAAGAAGCTCTTCTATACCAGAGTAGAGTTGTAACTCTCTCTCATGGTTATCGGTGTAGTATTGAGAGAACCATGCTTCATGTTCAGGGGTAAAAGCAGGAACTTCATAAAAATATTTTGCTGGATCAAGCTCTGGATCATTGACCTTTTCCAATATAAGCTCCCTCTCTAATGGAGCTAGATTAAGATTCTTTCTAACGTGGTTAATCGCATTAACAATGGTTACAGAACTATCTACTAGTGTTCCATCCATATCAAAAATAATAACTTTTTTCATTAATGAATCTCTCCTATTTTTTCTGAAAATTTTACTTTTTGGTTAATGGATAGACTAGGGGTAAATGCATCTTTTTCGCTGAAAAGTAATATTGTTGAACCCATCTCAAACCAGCCAAAAAGTTCTCCTTTTTCTAAAGTAAGATTCTTATAACTATAGTGTTTAGGTTCTCTAATTGTAGAGTTAGTATTAATATTCTCTTCAAAAGTGACAACCATTTTTCCTACATTTAATGCTCCTACAAGTACCATGATAAAAGTTCTATTTTTACTATCTTTACACTCAATAATAACCCGTTCATTTTCAATAAAAAGGTTCTTTTTATTTCGTAATAGTGGAAAATTAACAGGATAGAGTTTTCCTGGAATATGGGTCAAAGAGATAATGCTTAATTTATCAGGAGTATGATATCGATGGTAATCTTTTGGAGAGAGGTAAAGATTGACAAACTCCCCACCCTCCACAGCTTCTGATGCCTCTTTATGGTGTGTGCCAAAGAGTTCTGATATGTTGTACTCCATCCCTTTAATTTGGTACGCTTTTCCTTGAGTAATTTTTCCAAAATCTGTAACCAATGCATCTACAGGAGAAATCATAATGGTTCTATCTTTTGTAATTACTTTAGGCTCTACAAAAGCTCGTGTAAAAAGTTTATTGAGGCTTGAGTAACTACTTGGATCTTGAAAAGAGCTCATGTCAAGCCCCATTAATTTTACATAGCCATGGTTGATAATCTTCTGTATGGGTTTAGAGAAGCTCTTTGAGGCAAAAACGCCAAAGCCACTTGAAATAATAGATGAATAGTGTTTTTTCATAAATAGATAATCCTTATTTTATTGGTGGAATTATAGCATTTTCTTTATAGAAAAGTATCCAATTTAAAGATATATTTTTTTTATCAGCAAAGAGGGCAATGGCCTCATATGGGATTCGTTCTCGTTTCTTTATGACTGCATAGTATGAGGGCTTAAAGCCTAGGGCTTTAGCAACATCTTTATCATAAATTCTATCGTTTTTCTCTTCATAAAGAACTCTTTTTATTCGCTTCATAATATTGCTAAATTCAAGCATTCTAAACCTTTTTATCACTTTATTTATACGAATTTTAACAGATAATTAACAGGATAGAGTAAAATATGTCAAATTGTCACTTTTTTACGGTTTAAATGCTTTATCATTCTTTTTAAAGACGCTATAATGTCATTTAAAAACTAGGGCTACTACTTATGAAAAAATTATCTATGCTTTTTATTCTATTTTTTACAGCTACACTCTCTGCTGATATTGTAGATATTAAGGCAGACCATTTTTATGCAAGCAACATTAATCAGGTAGCTTATTTCGAAGGAAATGCAGAGATTAAACAGGGATCCAACCATTTTAACTCTTCAAAAATAACTGTTTTTTTTAACAAAAGAAAGAAAGCGGTAAAATATATTGCTAAGGGAAGTGTAGATTTTGATTTAACAGAAAATGGTATACACTATACGGGTAGGGCAGAAAAAGTAACATACTCTCCAAATAGTTCAAAATATTTTTTTTCAGGTAGAGTCTTACTAAATGATTTAACAAATAATCGAACAATTAAAGCAGAAAAAATAGAGCTAGATTTAAAAACAGGTTTAGCTGATATTAAAGGTGCTAAAAAACAGCCCGTACACTTTAGGTTTGAGATAGAGGATAGAAAATAATGGCAACACCAAGACTTGTTGATGCATCATTTATAAAATCAGCACAGGCATTAGGCGATAGTGTTGAAGATACGGTTAGTGAAGTGGTCTTTTTAGGACGTTCCAATGTGGGGAAAAGCTCAACAATTAATGGGCTTACTTCACGAAAAAGTTTAGCAAAGAGTTCTGCAACTCCTGGAAAAACTCAATTGATCAATTTTTTTGATGTGCGTTATATTTATGATGAGCAGGATTGGAATATTCGATTTGTTGATTTACCAGGGTTTGGATATGCGAAGGTCTCCAAAGATTTAAAAGGGGCTTGGCAAAAGAATTTGGTAGAGTTTATTAAGCATCGTGTCTCTATTAGAGTATTTATTCATCTTCGTGATGCACGTCATCCTAACGCACAAATAGATAAAGATGTCGAAAAGTATGTCAAAGAGTTTATTCGCGGAGACCAACTCTACTTAAATGTTTTTACTAAAATAGATAAGCTCAACCAAAAAGAGAAAACAGCATTAAAAAAAGCTTTTCCTGGATGTATTACTATCTCAAACTCCAAAAGAATAGGGTATGATAGAGTTCATCAAAAGATTTTTGAACATATTTTTGGAGTTACTGAGTGGTTGAATTAGTCAAAGCAAAACTATCTGATATCCCAGAGATGCAAAAAATGGTAATCTCTGAGGTTAAAGATGGCATTATTCTAGAACGTAATCAAGATGAAGTTGCAACCAATATTCGTTCTTATGTTTTGGCAAAAATAGAGGAAAAAATTGTTGGTTATGCCGCTTTACATATTCACTCTTCACGGTTAGCCGAAATTCGATCATTGATTGTTTCAAAAGAGTATCGAGGTGAAAATATTGGAAAAAAAATTGTGGAGTTTACACTGAGTGAAGCAAAAGCATTAAATGTAACTGGAGAGGTTTTGGTTTTGACTTATCTACCTCAATTTTTTATGAAAATGGATTTTATAGAGATTGCCAAAGAGACAATTCCTGAGCATAAAATTTGGGCAGATTGTATTAAGTGTATACACTTTCCTATCTGTAATGAGATTTCACTGGTCTATAAGTTGTCAAAATAGAAAAAGGAGTAGATTAAAAGATGAATAGGTATATGGAAAAAGATAGGTTAACATTTTTACAGAAAGCATTCGTAACTTTTTTCGTACTTTTTTATCCTTTTCTTACTTCTATGTATACAATGCTTCCTCCACTTATTGGTTTGGTGGGATATATTATTATCTCAAATATACACAGTAATAAAGTCTATGCTGTAGTTGGTTTTTTCTACTTATTAAATTTGGATTTAAATTTAACACTACCTCTTTTCTTGTCAACATTTATTGTTATTATTGTCTATATTCTTTTTTATTCTACATTAAAGCTTTTAATCCGTTGTCGAGTTTGTCTTCTTTTTGTTCTGATGATGCTCTTGGACTTCTCCTATTATGCAAGTCTCTTTCTTTATGATTTTGTCTTTACAAGCTCTTCTGTTATTGGCGATATGTTATTGCTCTACTACATTGTTATTGATATTCTTATAGGGGTGTTTTTGTGAGATTTGGTATTATTTTTGTTCTCTTTTCTATTTTTTGGATTACGCTTATCTCTAGAATTTACCAAATTAGTATTCAGTCGAACTCTTTTTATGAGGATTTGGCACAAATTAATATTACAAGAAAATATTTTATTAAGCCTGTTCGTGGAGAAATATTAGATCGAAATGGTAAACTTCTTGCTGTTAATGATATTGGTTTTTCAATAAAGTTAGCACCTCATTTAAAGAGAAGAGTCAAAGATTTGAACAAGACTATAGATATTATTGTCAAAGAATTTCCCGAATTAAATGCGACGAAACTTTTAAAAAAATATAAGAAAAAAGATTCCCCTTATAACCATCGATTTATCCCTATTGTTGATTTTATTGTTTACGATGAGATGATTGGTGCTTATCCTAAGTTAAGTATTAATAAATTAATAAAGATAGAGTCTGAAACCAAACGTATGTATCCTGCAGGAAGTATGGCAACACATATTGTGGGCTATGTGGGAAAATCTAATAAAAGACAAAATGCTAAAGATAGAGAAAAAAATGCTATTGAGAAAAAAGATAATGGTACAAGAATAGGTGTTGTTGAGACCGTAGGGGTTATTGGGAAGACAGGTTTAGAGCGAGAGTATAATAAGGTTTTACAAGGACAACTTGGATACCGTATGGTTAAAGTGAGTGCTAGAAACAAAGAAGTTGCAGAGATTAAAAAGAAAGAACCAATAGAGGATCAGAATTTGGTTTTAAATATTGATTTGGAGTTACAAAAGAAAATTAATGAACTCTTTGTTGATCAAGCAGGTGTCGCTATCGTTATGAATGTTAATGGAGATATTTTAGCAGGAGTCTCTTACCCATCATATGATCCAAATCTTTTTGTAGGAGGAATCTCTCCTAAAGATTGGAAAGCACTCATTACTGATTTTAATCACCCTTTTACCAATAAAATTGTTTCAGGTGCATATCCTCCAGGTTCAGGAATAAAAATGGGAATGGCTCTAGCCTTTGCTAATGCAGGAACCTCTCTTGACCAATCAGAGTTCTGTAAAGGGTATATTACTATGGGGCGAACCAAACATAAGTTTAGGTGTTGGTCGAAACATGGACATGGACGAGTAGGGTTACGAAAAGCAATTCGTGAAAGTTGTGATGTCTATTTTTATAATAAGAGTCTACAGACAGGTATTAATGCAATGTCAAGAGGGTTGCATAAATTAGGATTTGGAGAGAAAACAGGTGTTGATTTACCACGAGAGACAAAGGGAATAATCCCAAATAAGCCATGGAAAATGAAACGATATAAACAACCTTGGTACCGAGGGGAGACAGTAATTGCCTCTATTGGTCAAGGGTATGATTTAGCAACACCTTTACAGATATCACGATATACAGCATTTCTTGCAACTAAGAAATTACCCACCCCACACTTTGCTCATAAGATTGTAGATAAGATTGTGGAGCCTGAGTATAAAACATTTGAAGTGAATGATAAATATCTAAATACAATTCGTTTGGGTATGTATGATGTTTGTAACTCTTCAAGAGGAACAGCACGTAGAACTATGTCTAAATTACCGATTGTTGTTGCAGGAAAAACAGGTACTTCTCAGGTTGTTTCTATTCCTCAAGGAGAGAAAAAAAGAATGTTAGAGTCTCAACTAGACTACTATAGTCGATCTCATGCGTGGTTAACAACCTATGCTCCTTTTAAAAATCCTAAATATGTTGTAACTGTGTTGGTTGAACATGGAGGTCATGGAGGAAGTACTTCGGGACCAATTGCTGCTGAAATTTATAAATGGATGGCAAATGAGGGATATTTTGGTGCAAAATTTAAGGGGAAAATTAAGATGAAAAAAGCGGTTCCCAAAGAGAAGAAGAAAGAGCATCATTAATCCATTAATCATGATAATATAAATCACAGTTTATAAAAAAATATAATAAAATATAACCTTTTTAATCTATTCTTAAACATAAATAAAATAGAATTCCAAAATTTTATTAGAAAAGGGAAATTTTGAGAAAATTACTATTGTTACTTCTAACGGTAACACTTTTAAGTGGAAACCTGTGGGCAGAAAAAAGTGGAAAGAGGCAGGAGTCTCATCTTCAGAAAATTTATAAAAAAGTTTCAAAGAAGACCAATATTAATAAAAAGGCATTAAAGAGAGCCTTTAGTTATTATCGGAAAAACCAAAAGAGAAAAGGTCTCTCTCAAAAATACCTTGCAATTGCAGACTACACTAAGACAGCTCGTCAAAAACGCCTCTATATCATTAATCTTAAAAATGGAAAAGTTTACCGTCATAAAGTTGCTCATGGTAAATACTCTGGTGCGGTTGGTGGAAGAGTAAAAAAATCAAGTAATCGTCGTGGTACAAATATGACTCCTTATGGTTTTTTTAAAATAGGTTCAAAAGTAGGGAAAACAAAAAAGAAGCACTATCGATATCTATCTGTAAAAGGGTTGCAGAAAAGTAATCGAAAAGTAGGCTACCCATCACGTAAGGGAGGAAGAGATGTTATTGTTCATCCTGCAAAATATGTAAAAAGTGGTGGACGAAGTCATGGGTGTTTTGCCATTCAACGTAAAGATACAAAAGCTGTCTTCAAACGTTTGAAAAGTGCACTTTTCTATAGTTATACAGGAAGAGGCTAATTTTTTAGAGATGAAAGTAATTATAGACTTAATTGAAGATATTCGAGAGAGTATACAAAATAATGAAAACTACACCGTTGTAGGTATGTTATTAAAAGAGAATCCTAATGCTAAATCAGAGCTACTCTATGCAGGAGAGGCTCCTATAGGTTCTTTCTATCTGGATAAAATATCCAAAGAGTTAATTTTGAGTGTCGATAAAGAGTCTGAACCTTTATTTATTGGAGAGTTGGTAAAGCATCTCCTTATTTTAGATATGGAGATGATGATGTCTGAGGTAAAGTTAGCTGTAAGCGAAGATCATGAACCAAAAGAGTTGGTTGGATTTGGATTTAATGCTACAGATAAAAAGTATGCTCTATTCATTATGGCATAACCACTCTTTGGCTAGAATGTTGAAATTAAAAAACAAGGGTTATTAGATGTCAGTTAAATGTGCATTTTTATTTGCGGGACAAGGTTCTCAGGCTGTAGGTATGGGAAAAGATTTTTTTGAAAACTCAGAAGTTGCAAAAGTGATGGTAGCTAATGCAAGTGAGAGAACAGGAATTGATTTTAAAAAACTTCTTTTTGAAGAGAATGATAACTTGGGTCAAACAGAGTTTACTCAACCTGCGATTCTTTTAGTTGCAACTATAGCTCATAAACTTTTTACTGATGCACTGGAGATTACACCCACTTTAACTATGGGACACTCACTTGGAGAGTTCTCTGCATTGGTTGCAAGTGGTGCATTAGATGCTATTGATGCTGTAGAATTAGTAAATCTTCGTGGTAAGCTTATGGCAGAAGCGTGTTCTGAGCAAGAGGTTGGAATGATGGTCTCTTTGGGACTAAAAGATGAAGCTGTTGAGAAAATTTGTGCAGAGCAACGAGATGCAGGTTTGCAAGTTTGGGCAGTAAATTATAATGCTGATGGTCAGATTGTTATTGCAGGAATTAAAAAAGATTTAGAGCTTTTAGCCCCTATTTTAAAAGAGGCAAAAGCAAAAAGAGCTATTTTATTAGATATGTCAGTTGCCTCTCATTGTCCATTGCTAGAGAGTGCATCTACCCCATTAGCTGAAAAACTAAATGAGATGATTACAGATAGTTTTATTGCTCCTGTTATCTCGAATGTTACCGCCGAACCATATAGTACGAAAGCTGAAGCATTAGAACTTTTACCAAAACAGCTTGTTCTCCCTGTTAAGTATAAGCACTCAATGGCAAATGTGGATGATAAAGTAGATTGTTATATTGAATTTGGACATGGAAATGTATTGAAGGGTTTAAATCGAAAAGCGACTAAAAAACCACATTTCAATGTAAGTGATATGGCATCACTCGAAGCAACAATAGAGGCAATTAAAGCTCTATAGGTTAATATATAAAGAGTAGAAATACTCTTTAGTTAATTGGCTTTGCAATTTGAATATCTGCTCCTTGTGTAGTTTCGATATCATTGCTTGCTAAAGTTCCAACACACCCCGTTAAAAATATAGCTGAGATAGCTATCCCTAAAATTACTTTAATCATACTTTTCCCTTGAAGTTAAATTTACCTGATAAGGTATAATTATTATATGTATTTGTTACTTAAAAGATATGAGATAATTTTTTTTTTGGATTAAATAAGAGTAAATCACTCTTTTTTGATACATTTTCTTTATTTTTTCTTAAGAAAGTGTTTTTTATAATCACATTTTTCGGCTTTTTATTAATGATTTTTTGCTATAATTTCACAAAAATAATTAGGATATATATATGAATAAAATTGCCATTATGGGTGCTATGCCAGAAGAGATTGAACCTCTTTTAGCCAAAGTTGAAAATATAAAAAAAATTGAATATGCAGATAATAGCTACTATGAAGCAACATATAAAGGTAAAGAGTTAGTTATTGCTTACTCTAAAATAGGTAAGGTCTTTTCCTCTTTGACGGCTTCTACACTTTTAGAAAAATTTAGTTGTACTACACTTCTTTTTTCTGGCGTGGCAGGAGCTATTAATCCAAGTTTAAAAATTGGAGATTTAATTATTGCTGATAAGTTGTGTCAGCATGATTTAGATATTACGGTTTTTGGTCATCCTCATGGATTTGTTCCTGAAGGGGCTGTTTTTGTAGAGAGTGATATGAAACTAAGAACTATTGCCAAAGACGTTGCCTCTCAAAATGGACTCTCATTAATTGAGGGAACTATTGCAACAGGTGACCAGTTTGTTGCCTCTTATGAGCGTAAAGCTTTTATTGAATCAACTTTTAATGCAGATGCATTAGAGATGGAAGGGGCTTCTGTGGCAGTGGTTTGTGATGCACTGAATGTTCCTTTCTTTATTTTACGTGCTATCTCTGATACTGCTAGTGATGATGCTAATATAGATTTTGATGAGTTTATGATTAATTCAGCAAAAATATCGGCTAACTTTATTTTGGATATGGTAGAGAGCATTGAGTAGACAAAGAGAGCCTCAACTAAACATTAGTAAAAAACTCTTAAGAGTTGCAGGAAAGACAAATGCAACGTTTAAACTTATTGGAGAGGGAGACAAAGTATTGGTGGGGCTAAGTGGGGGAAAGGATTCCCTTGCGCTCATTCACATTCTTAAGCATATTCAGCGACATGCTCCTTTTAAATTTGAATTTGAGGCATGTACCATTAATTATGGTATGCCTGGGGAGCGTTATGACTACTTGGTTGAACATTGTCAAAAATATAATATAAAACATACTATTTATGAAACTAATATTTTTGAAATTTCTAATGATACGATACGAGAAAACTCCTCTTTTTGCTCTTACTTCTCTAGAATGCGTCGAGGTGCATTGTATACATTTGCAGAAGAGCATGGATTTAACAAAGTAGCTCTTGGTCATCACTTTGATGATACGGTCGAGAGTTTTTTTATGAATATGTTTTATAATGGCTCAATGCGTGCTATGGCACCTATCTATAAAACAGGTCGAGGATTTCACTTGATTCGACCTCTAATTGAAGCGAGAGAGAAACAGTTGAAAGCTTTTGCCAATGAGAATAATCTGCAACCTATTGGGGATGAAGCATGTCCTGCAATGTTAAAAGATGTCAAGATGCCACATGCAAGAGCCAATATGAAAATATGGTTAGAAGATTTAGAAAAAGATAACTCCAAGGTCTTTAAGATGATAAGAGCATCTTTTAAACATATTCATGATGATACATTTTTAGACCCTGAGCGTTGGAGTAGAGATGATATCAAAAAGAGTTAAGAGGCTCTTTTTGAAAAGTTATTTTCACGGAGGAAGGGGTGAATATCAAGAGAGTGTTCAGAGAATTTTTGAATGAATAGATCAAGTTCACCTTTAGCTCCAATCCACTCAGGAAGATATTTATTTGCATAGCTTTTTTCAGTCTGTGTAAAACCTTGGTATGACTGTATCGCATTTCTAAGTTGTTCTATAAAATTTACTTTTTCTTGATGACTCATTTTTTTCCTTTTAGTTTAAATTAAGATTAATAACTATACCTAATATAAACTTAAACTTAACTATTAAAATTAAAATAATTTTTTCCAAAAAAACAAAGTTTAATAATTTAAAGTAGCGTTAGACTCTTCCTTTGATATAATGTTGAAAATAATTAAATTAGTTGAAATAAAGGATATTGATGTCAAATAAAGAAGAGCCAAAGTTAAAAAAAATAGTTTCGGCAGCAGATGGGTTAAGTTTAGGTATCTCTATGGTTGTAGCTATACTGTTGGGTGTAGGATTAGGGCTAGCGATGAAAAATTTATTTGATACTCCATGGTTACTTTGGGTAGGTGTATTTTGGGGAGTTGCAGCAGCTATTTTAAATGTTTATAAGGCGTATGAAAAGCAGAAAAAATCTTTGGATGAGTTGGCAGATGACCCGAAATATAGACATAGAAAATATGATGATTCTGATGAGGATGATAAATATTAATGAGAAATAGTATTATAGTTTTACTATTATTTGATGTGTTCATTGGTGCCTTAACCTATTTTTTTGGAGCAGAACATTGGTTTATTAACTTTCAAGTAGGATTTATAAGCTCCTCTTTAATTATGTTTGGTTCAATGTTAAGTTATAAAGGAATGGTAGATGCTCGTTTGAATGTTGGGGCTATTCCTGATGATGAACGTGATACTTTATCTAAATTGGAAGACCCTTATGATTTATATGATGAAAATCTAGAAAATGATAAAGAGAAGAGTTTAGTGGAAGTGGTAAAAGAGGAACGTGCTAACTTAAAGAAAAATCGTAGAACTCTTTGGCAGACGACAAAAGATTCAAAAGCCTCATTCTCTTTTTATCGATTAGGGGCTTACGTTCTTTTAATTTTTGGGTTCTTTTACTTAAATAATAATAAAATTTTAGATATACCTATCTACCTATTTTCTCTGTTTATACCATCTATTATACTTGTTATTCTCTTAATGCGTCAAAAATAGCTCAACCTTGATTGACAGAGACTAAGATATTTTGATATACTTTTAGTAATATTAAATTTATCGAGGTGTAAGAGATGGCAAAAAGTTTATATGAAACTTTAGGTGTAAGTGAGAATGCAAGTGCAGAGGAGATAAAGAAAGCTTATCGAAAATTGGCAAGAAAGTATCATCCTGATGTCAATAAAGATGAGTCTGCAATAGATAAGTTTAAAGAGATAAATGCTGCGTATGAAGTACTCTCCGATAAGAAGAAAAAAGATGAGTATGATATGTATGGAGACCAAATGTTTGGTGGTCAAAACTTTCATGACTTTGCAAAAAATCAAGGAGGGAATGTTGATTTAGATGATCTTTTAAGAAGTATTTTTGGTGGAGCAAGTGGAGGCTTTGGCGGAGGCTTTGGTGGTGGACAGAGTGCTGTTGATTTAGATCAACGTATTAATATTACAGTTCCTTTCTATGTTTCTATTAAAGGTGGAAAACATAATATCTCTATAAATAATGAGAGCTTTGATATTAAAATACCTGTAGGTATTAAGAGCGGAGAAACGCTCAGAGTACGGGGTAAAGGTAGTATGGGAGGTATGGGTAAGCGGGGAGACTTGCTTATCAAAGTAGAAGTTTCTGACTCTCCTATTTATGAACGTAAAGATAATGACTTATATATGACTATAGATGTTGATTTACGTTCAGCACTTTTTGGTGGAAAGGTAAGGATATCTTCATTAATTCATGATGGTATTATTTTAAAAGTACCTGCAAATACCAAAAATGGTCAAAAATTTAGAGTTCGTGGGGCAGGTGTTATTGATCGAAAAACATCCCTATCAGGAAATCTATATTTAACTGCAAATATTATTTTACCAAATGTAAATGAGTTGGATGAAGATTTAAGAACTATGTTGGAAGAGAAACTTCCTGTCGTTAATATCGATGATACCGAGAAATCTGATGCATAGTTATGATGAACCTGTTTATCTCATCTCTGTTGTTGCTTCTATTTTAGATATACATCCACAGACACTTAGGCAGTATGAAAAAGAGGGGCTTATTGAACCCTCTCGTACACAAGGACGTATGCGTCTTTACTCTCAAAGAGATATTGATAAGATTAAATTTGTGCTCCAGTTGACACGTAAAATGGGGATAAATTTAGCAGGTGTTGATGTGATTTTGAAGCTTAAAAAACAGATGGATGTGATGAGTCAAGAGATTGAGGAATTGCAAGAAGAGCTTTCTAAAGTGAATCGTAATGGCTCTGTTCCCACAAGTAAAGCAGTAGTAACTACAAGCAATTACGACATTATTATATTTGAAGAGTAGGTCGATTTATTCGACCATTATGGAACCACTAATAGTATAATATATCCACCTCTATTAATATAGACTCTTTTAGTTTGATTTTTGTATTTATTGAATGCTTTTTCTAGAGTATTTATAGTAGAAATTTGAAAATCTTCAACTTGCATAATAACATCGTTTGGTCTGAACCCATTGTGATGAGCTTCGCTTTGTGCAACAATATCTTCAATAAGAACACCCTCTACATCATAAGGAATTTGATACTCTTGACGAATCTTTGGAGTCAATTCGCTTAAGTATAATCCGTTCAGTGTAGTATGGCTTTTTGCTAAAATACTTTTTTCATCTCTGCTTTTTAATGTTAAACTTTTTTTGATATCTTTTCTTTCTCTCTCGATAGAGAGAACAATAGTTTCGCGAGGATTATGTGAAGCAACTGTACGTTGTAGCTCACTTGGCGATTTAATATCTTTCCCATCTATGGCATAGATTAAATCTCCCCTTAAGAGGTTGGAGATAGAAGCAGGAGAGTTCTCTTGAACATCTGTAATAATTGCTCCTCTTTTATGTCGATAGAGTTTTTCTAAATCTTCAGAGACTTTAGATATATTAATCCCAATAAACCCACGACTAACTTTTCCCTGTTCAATTAATTTTCGAACTACATTTCTAACCATATCTATAGGAATGGTAAATCCGATTCCATGATTGCCTCCTGTTTGAGAGAGAATTGCAGCATTGATGCCTATTAATGCTCCACGAGAATCTATTAATGCTCCACCAGAATTTCCGGGGTTAATTGAGGCATCTGTTTGAATAAAGTTTTCATATTGATTGATTCCTACATGGTCTTTATGGAGTGCTGAAATAATTCCTTGAGTTACGGTCTGTCCTACTCCAAAAGGATTTCCTACAGCGAAAACAACATCCCCTAGTTTTATATCTTTTGCATGACTCAACTTGATAGGCTTTAGACTCTTTGCTTCGATTTTGACAACAGCTAAATCACTCCCCTTATCGCTACCAATTAGTTTCGCAATATACTCTTTATCTGAACCATTCATGGTTATAACAATCTCATCGGCACCTTCAATAACATGATGATTTGTTACAATATAGCCATCTTTTGAAATGATAACTCCTGAACCTAGTGAGTTGTCTTGTTTTTTTTGAGAGGGTGCTTTGGGTCTCTGTTCTCCATAACGTTTAAAAAACTCTTGAAAGAAGGGGTCATTAAAGAGACGATTTTGACTATTTGGTGTTTGAACAATAGTTGATGTTGAGATATTGACAACTGCACCCATGGAGTCCTTTAAAATACTATTAAATGAAAAAATCTCATTTTGGCTATTGGGCATTTTATGTAAAGGATTATTAGGAGCATTCTCAAACTCTATATTTCCTGCCATCAGTGAAGCACCTAAAAGTGTAGAGAGAAAGATTGTCCGTTTTAACATTTTCATCCTTGTTGTATATATGTTTTATTTTGTAATCTATTGTAAATCAACTTTTTTAACCATTAGCTAACAAAAGGTTAATGTTTAGTTAATGTTATATCTTAAAATAATTAAGGGCTTTTTTTAAATCTTCAGGGGTGTCAATCCCAAAGCTTTGAGTCTCTACGGGGGTCATTGCTATGTTATAGCCATGATACAATGCACGAAGTTGCTCAAGTTTTTCAATATCTTCTAGAGGTGCAGTTGATAGGCTACAAAATAGCTCTAGGGACTCTTTTGTAAATCCATAGATTCCAATATGTCCTTTGTACTCATTAAAGTGGTGATCTCGAGGGTAGGGAATTTTGGCTCTTGAGAAGTAGAGAGCAATATCTTCTTTTGTTGTTACCACTTTTACAATATTAGGGTCATCCGCCTCAGGATTACTAATGAGTTTATAGCAAGAGTTCATGATAATTTTACTCTCTTTAGCATTTTGTGTTGTCAAGTCAAATACTGCTTGAACTACCTCTTTCTCGATAAAGGGTTCATCTCCTTGTACGTTAATAATGACTTCATTTTTGCTTAGATTTAATTTTTGTGATGCTTCAAAGATACGATCAGTTCCAGAATTATGTTCAGAGGATGTTAATATAGCCTCTATCCCATAACTCATTGCAATATCAATAACCTCTTGAGAATCTGTGGCAATAGCTACCCTGTCTATACTGCTAACGGCTTGTGCTGTCCTTATGACCATGGGTATACCACCAATATCTGCTAAAACTTTATTAGGGAATCTACTAGAACCGATACGTGCAGGAATAATTATCATGAATTTGACCTTCTGTTATATTGATAAGAGGAATTTTATCATAATTAATATAGAAAGAGGGGCAAACAAATAATAATTATTTAGATAAATTATATTTGATAAATAAATGCTTATCTATAAATTAAATTTATAATTTTTTTTTATTTTTTCTTGACTTATAAGATAAAAAATAAGTATAATAGTTTAATATTACTTCAAAGGATTTTTATGAAAAAAATTATTATACTTTCAGCAATGGCATCATCTCTTCTCTTGGCAACAAATGGTGATAACCTTATCTCTTTAGGTGCAGAATCAAGAGCAATGGGTGGAACAGGTATTGCTATGGGAATGGGAACCGATTCTGTTTTTAGAAACCCTGCTTGGGTTGCTGATGTTGAGGGAGCAGAAGCGATGTTTGGGGCAACACTATTTATGCCTGATGTTGAAGCAAAAAATGGTAATGCAAATGGACAAAAAGCAACAAGCAAAGCAGATATTTCGTTAATTCCTGCTGTTGCTCATGCCGATAGAATCAATGAAAATTGGGCTTATGGTGTGGGAATGTTTGGTGTTTCAGGTATGGGAACAGATTATAGAAATGAAAATGGTCCAACACCCGCAGAGAATAAAGGGCTTTCTGATATGAGAACCAACTTTCAGTATATGCGTTTTGTACCATCAATTGCCTATAAGCAAGAAAATTTAAGAGTTGGTGCAGGATTAACTTTGGCGTATGGTGCATTAGATATGTCTGCTGTATTGCCAACCGACCCTGCTGATTTTTCAACATATCAACAGCGTGGTGGAGGAATGAGTGATGATTTTGGTTTTGGTTTTCAACTGGGTACAGCCTATAATGTAACACCAGAAATTAGCTTGGGTGCTGTCTATCAGAGTGAAGTTGCAACTGAGTATGAGAATGTATTCGATTTTAATATGGATGGACGATATGATAATTTAAAACTCTCTCAACCTGCTGAATATGGTGTCGGTGTAGGGTACAATGATGGTACAGTTAGATTGTCAGCAGATGTTAAAAAAATCTTATGGTCTACAGCCGATGGTTATGACTCTTTTGGCTGGGAGGATCAAACGGTTATTGCACTAGGAGCAGGTTATAAAGTAATGCCTAATTTAGAGTTACGTGCAGGTTACTCTTATGCAAACTCTCCATTAGATGAGAATTTTAAATCTGCAACAGTCGGAGGTACACCTATGCCTGCCTCAAGTGTTGGATATTTTAATATGATGGGATTCCCTGCTATTAGTGAAACGCATATCACTGCTGGTTTGGGATATCAATTCAATAAAAAAATTGGTATAGATTTAGCCTTTGTTCACTCTCCAAAAGAGACGCTTAACTCTATGAATATGGAAGTCTCTAATGAACAAAACTCTATCTCAGGTGCTTTAAAATATAAATTTGATTAATTGAACTTTTTAGAACTGTGAGCTTATGCTCACAGTATAAATATTAAGTAAGTTTTTTCTTTTTCTTCGTTATAAATCAATTCAAATTTTACAAATTCTTCTTTTTTAATGTTATAATCTCCCTTTATTTTTCAGATGGAGTTAAATATGGAAATCATGTTAATTGTAGTCGGTATACTTGTAGGAACGCTTTCGGGCTTCTTTGGTATTGGTGGGGGAATGATTCTTATTCCTATTTTAATGCTTCTTGGTATTGATATTAAAACAGCTATTGGTATCTCTATTGTACAGATGGTATTCTCTTCAATTTATGGCTCGTATCTGAACTATAAAAAAGGTTCCTTAGTCCTAGGAGAGGGTATTTGGGTTGGAGTTGGTGGCTTTTTTGGTGGCTTTATTGGAGCCTATGTCTCAACTTTAATTCCTGATAGGATTCTCTCTTATATGTTTTTAAGTCTACTCTTTTTTGCACTCTATCGACTTTTTTCTGCCAAACCTAGTGATGATGGTAGTGTAAAAACATTGAACTCTATGGTTCTTTTTGCAGTAGGTGGAATTATTGGAATTTTTGCTATATCTTTAGGGGTAGGGGGGTCAATTTTATTGACACCAATTCTTGCAGGATTTTTACACTATCCTATAAAAAAAGCAGTTAGTGCAGGACTCTTTTTTGTTGCGTTCTCTTCGATTGCAGGTCTTATTTCTCATCTTTCTGTAGGACACATAGAGTTAGATAAAGGTCTTTATGTTGCTACTGCTTCACTGTTGGGTGTTTTTATAGGTGTACATTTAAAAGATAAAGTTTCTGCTTCAAAACATAAAGTTTATCTCTTAATTATGTATGTTGTGGCACTCTTAATTTTAATCAAAAAAATGTTTTTAGGATAATTATAAAATATGAAAAATCAAAAAATTGAAGTCTTTGGGGCAAGAGAAAATAACTTAAAAAATATAGATATAACCATTCCCAAAAATCAATTGGTTGTTATTACAGGAATTAGTGGAAGTGGGAAATCTACTTTGGCTTTTTCAACTCTTTATGCTGAGGGACAGAGACGTTATATTGAATCACTCTCCTCTTATGCTAGACAGTTTTTAGGGCGTGTAGGAAAACCTGAAGTTGACAAGATAGAGGGGTTAACACCTGCTATTGCCATTGACCAAAAGACTACTTCTAAAAATCCTCGTTCTACAGTGGGAACTATTACCGAGATTTATGATTATTTACGTCTTCTTTTTGCTCGTGTAGGTAAACAGCACTGTCATGAGTGTGGTAAGCCTATCTCCTCGATGAGTGCCTCAGATATTATTGAAGAGGTTCTAAAACTCCCCGATGGTGCCAAATTGGTTATTTTAGCACCCTTAATCAAAGAGAAAAAAGGTAGCTTTGCTGATATGTTGGAGTCACTTCGACATAAGGGGTATGTTCGAGCGATGATAGATGGAGTGATGGTACGATTAGATGAAGAGATAGAACTCTCTAAAACTAAAAAACACACTATCAAGGTAGTCATTGATCGTGTTGTCATCAAAGAAGAGAGCCGAGATAGAATAGGACAAGATGTTGAAAAAGCTCTTAAAGAGGCTTATGGAGAGGTCGAATTAGAAGTTTTAAACTTTGAAGATTTTGATTTAGACCGACAGCATATTCACTACTCTGAACACTTGGCTTGTTTTGATTGTAAGCTCAGTTTTGAGCCTTTGGAGCCTGTAAGTTTTTCATTTAACTCTCCTAAAGGAGCTTGCCCCACTTGTGATGGTTTGGGGATTCGATATGTGATTGATTTGAAAAAGGTAATTGACTCAGCCCTTAGCATTGAAAAGGGTGCTGTACGAATTATGTATGGTTTTAACAAGAGTTATTATACAAAGTTTTTAAATGCCTATTGTGAACAGAATGAAATTCCTATAGATATACCCTATGAGCAGTTAGAGGAGTATCAAAAAAAGTCTATTTTGTATGGTGGTGGACACAATGTTGACTTTACTTGGAAACGTCATAAGCTTAATCGTGAGTGGCCTGGAGTGGTTAAATTTGCTCATGATATGTTTAGTGATGAGAAGGATATGAGTGAATATATGACCGAAAAAGAGTGTGATCGATGTATGGGGCATCGTTTGCGTCCTCGCTCTTTATCTGTGAAGATAGAGGGGAAAAATATTGCAGATATAATTGACATGCCTATTGAGAAGAGCTACGAATACTTTAAAGATAATGCTAACTTTTCTCATTTTAGTGAACAGCAAAAACTTATTGCAGAGTCTGTACTAAAAGAGATTCAAGAGAGACTCTTCTTTTTGTATGATGTTGGATTAACCTACTTGACTCTTAGTCGTGATGCACGAACTATTTCTGGTGGAGAGGCTCAGAGAATTCGTATTGCCTCACAGATTGGTTCAGGGCTGACAGGTGTTATGTATGTTTTGGATGAACCAAGTATAGGGCTACATGAACGCGATACTATGAAGTTGATTCGTACTCTACGCTCACTTCAAGAGAAGGGTAACTCTGTGATTGTTGTTGAACATGATAAAGAGACTATTATGTCAGCAGATTATGTGATTGATATTGGTCCAGGAGCTGGTAAATTTGGAGGAGAGGTAGTCTTTGCAGGAACAGGTAAAAAGATGAAACGAGCTAAAACTTTAACTGCAAAGTATCTGTTTGGAGATAAAGTCATCTCCTATCCTCATGATAAGCCCCAAGAGAATTGGATTGAGATTAATAATGTGACTTTAAATAATATCTCCAATATTTCAGCGAAAATACCTCTTAAAAATTTTGTCTGTATTACAGGGGTTAGTGGTAGTGGAAAGAGTTCACTTATTCTTCAAACACTGCTTCCTGTTGCAAGAGAGGTTTTAAATCATGCACGAAAAGTAAATAAAGTAGATGGTGTTGAGATTTTAGGGCTAGATCAAGTAGATAAAGTAATCTCATTGGATCAAAGTCCCATCGGTCGAACCCCACGCTCTAATCCTGCTACCTATACAGGGGTAATGGATGAGATACGCAAGCTTTTTGCTAAAACTAAAGAAGCGGAGTTAAGAGGATATAAGATTGGACGTTTCTCTTTTAATGTTAAAGGTGGACGTTGTGAAAATTGTACAGGAGATGGGCAGTTGAAAATTGAGATGCACTTTTTACCTGATGTATTGGTAGAGTGTGATACTTGTAAAGGGACACGTTATAATGCTCAGACATTAGAGATTATGTATAAAGGAAAGTCTATAGCAGAGGTACTCGCAATGTCCGTTACTGAAGCAATGGAGTTTTTCAAAGCAGTACCCTCTATTGCTATTAAGTTAAAAACGCTTATGGCTGTGGGATTAGACTATATTACTTTGGGGCAAAATGCCACTACGCTTTCAGGAGGAGAGGCTCAAAGAATAAAACTTAGTAAAGAGTTAAGCCGAAAGGATACAGGTAAAACTCTCTATATTTTAGATGAACCAACTACAGGACTACATTTTGCAGATGTGGATAGATTAACAGGTGTTTTACACCATTTAGTCGATTTAGGAAACTCTGTAGTGGTTATTGAACATAACTTAGATATGGTTAAAAATGCTGATTATATTATAGATATGGGACCAGAAGGTGGAAATAAGGGTGGATTAATTATTGCTACAGGGACTCCTGAAGAGATAGCCAAAAATCATGAAGTAACAGGCTCTTATACAGGAAAATATTTGGTCGAAGAGTTAAAAGATATGAATAAGGAAAAAAATGAGTAAGAGTGTAATTGCGATAGATTTAGGTTCAAATAGTTTAAGAATTTTAAAGATGAATTGTGAAACAAAAGAGCGGATTGCTGAGTTTCATAAAACGGTAAAGACTGCTGATAAATTAGCCTCTACAGGTATTATTAATAATGAGGCTTTAAATAGAATTATTATTGCATTAAATGAAGCAAAAGATAGCATGGAGTTTTCTGGTTCCACAATTAAAGCTGTTACTACTGAAGCGATACGTCAAGCAAAAAATAGTGAAGAGATTTTAGCTAAAATAAAAGATGAGACAGGCATAGTATTTGAAGTAATTGATGGCATTGCAGAGGCAAAATATGCTTTGGTTGCAGTAGAGAATCGTTTGAAAATTTTAGGGAAAAAGCCTAAAAGTTTTATGTTGGTTGATATTGGTGGGGGGTCTACCGAATTACTTTTCCATTATGGAGAAGAGAAATCCTTTTCAAAAAGTTTTCAGATAGGAATAGTAACCGTAACGCAAAAGTTTAAAGGATTAGCTGAGATTGCTGAAGCGATGCCTATATTGATGAATCCTTTAAAAAATTATTACAATGAAGTTGTCTCTCAATATGGGGAAGTTGAACTTTTTATTGCTACCGCTGGAACACCTACCACTATTGCTGCAATGAAGCAAGGTATGGAGTATGCTACTTATGATGCAGAGAAGATTCATGGGACTCTCTTAAGTCGAGAAGATTTAATTACACAGCTTAGTGCTTTAATCAGTATGAATAGTAAGGATAGAGTACGTGCAGTAGGTGTAGGGCGTGATGACCTTATTGCTTCAGGGGTTTTAATTTATGATGAACTCTATACAATTAGTGGATTTAGAAAATCAATGGTTATTGATGATGGGATTAGAGAAGGCATCGCCTTCTCATTCTGTGAGAGTGACAGTTAATCTCTTAAGAATTTCTTTTCAAACTCTTTTGCAGGAATAGGACGACTATATAAAAAGCCTTGATAATAAATATTAGGATTGAGGCTGATTAATTTCTTTTTCTGCTCTTCTGTTTCAACCCCTTCAATAATAATTTTATATTTAAACTGTTTTCCTATAGCAATAATACTTTTAATAAGCTCTTGATTGTCAATATTCGTAATCATATCTTTAACAAATATTTTATCTACTTTTAATACTTTAAATGAGAACTTTTTGAGATAAGAGAGAGAAGAGTATCCTGTACCAAAATCATCAATACTACACTCTATACCTTTGTCTCTAAGGCGTTTAATAATATCTTGAGTATTGGAATAGTTATCAAGCAGAGTTGTTTCAGTTAGTTCTAGTTTCAAGAAAGATGGAGAGATTCCACCTTTTCTAATACAGGCATCAAGTTGAGTAACAAAATTGACTTCATTTAATTGCCTGGCATTAATATTGATAGAGATATATTCAAAGGAGATAATCTCTTTAGCTTTCCATATTGTAAGTTGTTTACAGACCTCTTGGGCTACCCACCAGCCAATCTTTGTAATAAGCCCTGATTCTGTTGCCATAGGAAGAAACATATCAGGCATGATAAGTCCTTTGGTAGGATGATTCCATCGAATAAGAGCTTCTATTGCATTTAATTTGTTATCTTTGATATCAACGATAGGCTGATAGTAGAGTTCCAGTTGATTATTTTTTATTGCTGATTTTAAATCATGTTGTAAATTGGTAAGTAGCTGTTGTTTTAAATCTAAAGATTGGTCATAGAAACGAATATTGTTTAGACCCTCTCGCTTGGTTTGATACATTGCCATGTCTGCTTGACGTATAATCTGCTCAGTATCATAGCTTTTAGGTTGAATGAGTACAATTCCTATACTCGTGGTAACATAAAGGTCTAACCCTTCAATTTCAAAAGCAGGTTTAAACAACTCTTTAATTGATAAAGCAATATTGGTAGCTCTCTTTTTGGTTGCCTCTTCTGTAATCTCTGTAAAGGGAATCATTAATATAAATTCATCTCCACCAATACGAGAGAGATATTTGTCTCTCTCTTCTAAACGTTTAAGTCTCTCTGCAACTTCAAGAAGGAGCTTGTCTCCTACCACATGCCCAAAAGTATCATTTATCTGTTTAAAGTGATTTAAATCCATATAGAAGAGGATAGAGTAGTAGAACTTATGATTTTCATCAGCAATAAGATTTTCCATATACTCTTGATACGATCGCCTATTTGGGAGACTGGTCAAACTATCATGTAAAGAGATATAGTTTATCTTTTCATAGGCAAGATGTTCTATTGTTTTATCTTCAAGAATTCCAATACCTCCAATAATCTCTTGATGATCCTCATTAACTAAAGGGGCACAGGTTAACTCTAGCCATATTTTTTTACGTTGAAATGATAGATTATATGAACCAATCTCTTGAGTTACATTTTTTTGGTCTAAAATGCTTTTCATAAGTCTTACAGCTTTTTTATCTTTTAGCTTATTTAGGTCAAATCCTTTAAGATCTTTTTCTAATCCTAAAATTTCATAAAAAAGCTTATTATGCTTGATAATTCTTAACTCTTTGTTGTAATAGAAGATACCAATAGGGGCTTGATCAAGGAGTGAGCTGAGTTTTCTCTCTTGTCTTTGAAGCCTTTCTTGAGATATTTTATACTGTTCTTGATTGGTATAGGTCTCAAAAAAAAGCTCATTTAACCGTTTATTTGATAGAACTAATAGAATATAAAAGAGAAATAAAATACCTTGAATAACAAAATAATAGGTAATATCTGAGAAGAAAAGCATTAAAATAAGAGGAAGAAGAAGAAAGTTAACAAATGTAAATGATATCTTAAAATCAAAAATAAATCCACTAACACCACCTGCTAAACCAGAGAGAAAAAGAACCATGATTAATTGATAGTTTTCATGGATGTGAGGTAGAAATATAATTGCTGTAGAACCCCATAAAAAAGCGTTTATGTAGGATTTTACTTTAAATAAAGTATACCATTTTAGATAGTCGATTTTTTTTGATTTTTGATAGGCTTTATAGTCGTATAATCTATTTAGACTCAATAGTACAACAAGTGCAAACCAGACCATTAGTAGATATATATTTTGGACATGAGGAGAGAAGAGGTAAAAAAATGTAGAGGCTAATATGAGTGTAGCAACAAGGGTCTTAGGCGTAAATGCATATAACTCTTTTGTTACATGGTACTTAACAGTTGGTGCGTATATTTTTTTGGTTATATAGTATATAAGATTTTTCATGTATTTTATTATATAATAATATTTATTAATTATAAACAACATATTGTGTTCTTTATAATAAAATAGCTGAAATTATAACTCATCTCTAAAAAAAACTTGCTAAAATTATGAATTATTAAAAATATATTATATAAGGATTTAATCATGAAAGTATTACTCATAAAAGATGTAAAAAGCTTAGGAAAAAAGGGCGAAATTAAAGATGTTAAAGATGGATATGGTCAAAATTTTCTGATAGGAAAAGGTATGGCGAAACTAGCAACACCTGATGTTGTAACTCATTGGAAAGAGGAGCAGGAGCGTATGGCAAAAGAGTTGGCTGATACTCTTGCACGTTTAGAAAAAGAGAAAGTTGAGTTGGGTGCAAATAAAATTATTATTAGTAAAAAATTAGCACCTGCTGGAATTCAGGGTTCTGTAGGTAAAGATGATATCGCTAAGGCGATTAAAGAGCAGTTGAATATTGAAATTGATAAAAAAATTGTAGAGCTTAAAAAAGCACTAAAAACAGTAGGCGAGCATAAAGTTGATATTAAGTTAGGACATGGAATTCATGCCACTGTTACAG
>Ga0256827_10000103_pt1 | contig 44186 bp, 38 predicted proteins | sample CV84metaG_FD_185977 | JGI IMG/M metagenome (GOLD analysis project Ga0256827, IMG submission 185977) | Hydrothermal vent microbial communities from East Pacific Rise, Pacific Ocean - CV84 | ecosystem: Environmental > Aquatic > Marine > Hydrothermal vents | place: Pacific Ocean: East Pacific Rise... | reverse complement strand
TTAAAAAAATCAATTAAAAAACTAGCATACTTCTAGAAAATTAAATATAAATTAAAAATAAAAATAAAATATTTATTAATTATTATTAGTAGTAATATTTTTAACTAAATTAACTAATTTTAATCAGTATTCTAAAGCCTCTGTATTAGATAGTTTAACTCAAAAATTTTTATAATATATCTCTTTAAATTCATTTAATTGTTTTTCTGTTAATTCCATTTTTATAAAATTATATAATAAAATTTAATATAAATCAGTAAAATTATTAGTTTTAACATACTTATATTAATGTCTAACATTAGTTACTAAAAAATATATATATTTATATATTAAACATAAAAAAAATATAGAGAACTAATTTAACTAAGTTCTCTATACTCTTTAAATTAAGTAATCTTTTCTTACATAATATTTATTTAAAAATAAAAAAATAATTTTTTATAATGAATTTAATTTAACTAATGTTTCATATATTTCCATAGATTCACTAAGTGATATATCTTCTAAAGAACTATCATCATGAGAACTAGAATTAAGATATTTATAATAAATACTATTATTTTTAAAAATATCTAATAAATTTAAAATTTCTTGATTAGGTTCTTTTTTAAAATATCAATAAAGAGAATTTATTTTTTGATATGTATTAATGTTAAAATTATTAAAACATTTTACACTAACTGTTGTTTTAATATATTTATTAGAAATTTTTGAAAGTACTACTTCTAATAATATTCTAGATTTAGATAATCAATCAATAATATTTCATTTTTGTAAATGTTTTTCAATTATTGTTAATAAATCTGATTTGTTTTTTATTGAAACAATTTTCTTACTTCAATTTTGAATTAACCTATATTCATGAAAATCTTTATTATTTATCTTATTTAGAAATAAATTTAAAAACTTTTCTGAATGAGTAGTTATTATAAATTGTTTATTTTTAAAAGGTTCATACTCTTTAAATAAATCTATTATTGATTTTCTAAATTCGAAATCTAAAGAATTAACAATATCATCACATATAATAAAATTTTGATTATTTATTATAGTTTTACTTAATAAAATAGAAATTCATAAACATCTTAGATTTCATTCACTAAATATTTTCAAAGTATTTATTTCATTTCACAACTCATCAATAACCAATAAATTTTCTCAATCTCTTTTAGGTATTTTAATAGATTTTAAATAATTTCTATTATTTCTCGAATAGGATAATTTGTTAAATATTTCAATAGTATATTTTTCTAACTCATCTTTTATAATTCACTCTGAAATAATATCTTTATAATTTATTAATCTTTTATAAAAACTTCTATATCATTTTTCATAATTTTCTAATTCACCTTTTCTTTTTTGATTTTCTTCTGCTTTTAGAATTTTATCTTTATTTTTTTCTAAAAAATCTTTTAATTTACTTTCTTTTAAAATAAAACTTTCATAATCTTTTTTAAATTCAATTACCTTTGTATTTATTCTATCTAAAAAAGTAATATCTACTTCTAATCAGATATCATTTATTTTATCTTCTAAATACTTTATAGATTCTTCTTTGATAAAGTAAAAAACAGGTATAATAATTAAATTCATTAATAAAAAATAAAAATCATTTAATAAGTAATATATTAGGATTGATAATACAAAAATAAGTAATGATAGTCATAATCTTATTAAAGGAATTTTCTTATTCTTATCTGATATATTTTGAATTGTTGTATCTATTTTATTTTTTTCTAATAATCTTTTTTTATTTAAAGATGATATACTTTCTTTTTTCTTTTCTAAAATAATATCAAATTGTTCAATATAATCATTAATGTTTTCTTTTTCTTCTATATTTAAATTATCTTCTATAAAAGTTTTTTTCAAAGTTAATAATCAATTATTAACTTGAATTTTTAAACCCTTAATATCTTTTGATATATAATCTCTTTCACTTAACAAACTTATTTCTTCTTCATTTAAATTAACTAATTTTATATCATTAGTAAACTCAAATATAAACTTGTTAAACTCTCAAAATCAAAATAAATTTTGTATAGAATCATTTGCTCAATCATTTTTAAATTTAACAAAGTCATCTATTCTTGATTTTTCTATAAAAGAATATCTATATTTATCAATATCTGATTCTAACTCGTTTCAATTATAGTCTATTAATTTAATTAAAGAACTTCAATTACTATGTATGTGAGAAATATATTTATTAATACTATTTTTATATCATCTATGAATTGCTTCTCTAATATATCAAGTTAATTGATATTCTAAAGATTCTGAAAAACTAGATTTTCAAGTTCAATTATATCAATATAGCAAATTAAATCTTTTATTAAAATTGAAAATAACTTCTTCTCTAAATCATCTAAAGTATGATACTTTAAGTTCTTTTAATAATACTATATCTTTTTCTAATAAATCACTATTAGGTTTTATATCATCTATATTAGGTAATATGAAAACTTTATTATCAATATTATCTAATATTTCTTTTTTAATAAAAGTTCATCTATTTTTTTCTCATCTGAATCTATTGTTAGTATTCAAAATGTTATCAAAATTATTAAAAACTATATATATAATTCTTTTCTCATAATCAGAAAGCTCAATTCCTGAATTAATTATATTTTTAATAAAATTTCAAAACTCGTATTTTAATATATTCATAATATTTTTTTAACTTTAAATTTTTTATTATTATATCTAACTTTAAGTAAAAATCTAATTATTAAGCTTTTATATTCTTAAAACTATTATCTTATAAATTTATTACCTGAAAAACATCTTTTTTTTTATCAATTATAACCATAAAAACAAAAAAATATGAGTAAAACCGAAGTTATTACCCATACTTTTTTATATATTTCTTTAATTTAATTTTAATCAATTTAACCTACTTTTCCCTTTTATTAAGAGGTTTCCTATAGATTGTAAAATCTAAATGGGTAAAAAGTTTTAACGGTCTTGTTGAAATGGAGGTGCCAACGAGACTCGAACTCGTGTAAACGGTGTTGCAGACCGGTGTATAACCACTTTACTATGGCACCAAATATATTTAATGTAAAAGAATTATATGAAAAAAATAAAAATATCAAATTTTTGTTTGACAAAAATTCATTTAAATATATACTGTATATATGGTATATTATATTATAATTTAAATGATTATGCTTACAGATAAACAACAAAATGTTTTAGATAAAATTACTGAGTTCATTGGTAAAAACTGAAAATCTCCAACTATTGAAGAATTAACAATTATTCTTGCTCAAAAATCAAAAAGATGAGTTGTACAATACTTAGAATCTTTAGAAAAAAAATGATTTATAAGTAGATGAAGAGGTTATAGATCTATTAGTTTATGAAATTGAGTTTGATTTCAAACTACTATGAATATTCCTATTTTAGGGTATGCAAATGCTTGAATACCTTTAGTAGAAGCATCAGCTTCTGATTATGGAACACTACCTGTTTCTAAAAAAATTATTTCATGAAAAATGGAAGATTATTTTGTATTAAAAATAGAATGAACTTCAATGAATAATTGTGAAGTAAAATGAAATAAAATAAATAATTGAAGTTATGTATTAATTAAAAAAACTGATTCCAATCTAAACAATAAAGATATTTTTTTATTTTCTGTAAACGGATGAGCTACTATTAAAAAATACAAAAAAGAATGAAAAAATGTATACCTTATTCCTAACAGTAGTGATGATTATCATAAACCAATAATTTTATCTGAAAATGATAATATAGAAATAAATTGAAAAATTGTAGAAGTTTTTAATTTTTGAGAATAATAAAAAAACATCAAATTTGATGTTTTTTTATTATCCAAATATTTTTTCAAATATTCATTTATCATTATTCACATTAAGTTTCTTTTCTGAAGCTAATTCAAGATATAATTCTTTTTCTTTTTTTCAAAGTTTTTTAGGTATTTTAATATTTATTGTAATATATAAATTCCCTTTTCTATCACTTTCAACATATTTAACTCAATCTCAATTTAATTCTAATACAGTTCAATGATTTGTTCAACAATTTATTTCTATTTTTCTTTTTCAAATAACAGGAATATTTATTTCTTTTTTAGTTCATAAAATAGCTTCAACAACATCAATTTCAATTTCATAATACAAATCTGAAGCTTTTCTTTTTAATCATTTTTCTTCTAAGTTTACCTTAAATTTAATATACAAACTTCAAGATTGTTTAGTTCAAATTCAATCATTTCACTCTCATTCAAGTTTTATTACCATTCAATTATCTATTCATGCAGGAACATCTAAATCTATAGTTTTTGATTCTAATTTTCTTTTTGATCAATTACAATCTGTACATATTGTTTCAAAAACTTCTCAGCTTCAATTACAATCATTACAAATTCAAGTTTGTTGTATTACACCAAATAAACTTTGAGTTGTATAAGTAACTTGACCAGAACCATTACAAGGTGAACACATTTTTTTTCATTCTCATCATTTTCATGAACAAGTATTACATTCAACTTTTTTCTTTATTTTAATATCTTTTTTAGCTCAATAAATAGAACTTTTTAAATCTAACTCTATAATAGTTTCTAAATCTTCTCATACCTGCTCATTAGATCTTTGTCTAGTACTTTTTCATCCTTGACCACCAAAAAATTGTTCAAAAATATCTCATAAATCTACATCAACTCCTCATCAAAAACCTCCTCCAAATCAACCAGATCAAGCTCATCATACAGAACCAAATCTATCATATTGTTGTTTTTTTGAACTATCAGATAAAGTTTGATATGCTTCATTTATTTCTTTAAATTTATTTTCAGCTTCTTTATCTCATCCATTTCTATCTGGATGATATTTCATTGCTAACTTTCTATATGCCTTTTTAATTTCATCAGCAGTAGCATTTTTCTCTATTCCTAAAATTCAATATAAATCCATTTTTTTTAATTTATTAATTATTTTCCTAATTATTTTATGAATTTTTAATATTTTTCAAGTTTTAAAAACAAAAAAAAGATATACAGCAATATTTGGTAAAAGGAGGAAACCAATATACCGATGCATACCTTCAATATAAGTTTATCTTATTTTTGATTTAAATGCAAATTTAAATATACTTTTTCTTGAAAAAACTTTTATTTTTAATATTAAAATACTATTTCTATATGCTAATAATCAATTTATCACAAAATAAATCTTGAATAAATTTTTATATTTCATCAACATTAATTGAAAATATAGAAAAAAATTTAGAAAAAAATAAAAAAATAATTTTATATCTAAATAAAAGATGAAGCTTTTCTAGTCTTATTTGTAAAGATTGCCAATATTATTATAAATGTAAAAATTGTGATGTAAGTCTTACTGTTCATGATAATCAAAATAAAGTAACTTGTCATTTATGCTGAGCATCTTGAAATACACCAATATCTTGTCATAAATGTAACTGAAATAATTTAAAAAAAGTATGAGTTTGAACAAAACAAATAGAAGATAGTTTAAATAATTATTTTAAAGAAAAAAACACACTTATTTTTAGATTTGATCTTGATGCTGTCAAAACTAAAAAAGCAAAAAAAGAAGCATTAGAAAATCTACAAAAAGCAAATATAATAATTGCAACAAAAATGATAACAACTGGTTTCGATTTTAAAGATATATGACTTATTTGAATAATATTAGCTGAGCAAGAATTTAGTTTTTCAAACTATAATACTGAAGAAAAAGCTTATACAAATATAACACAACTTATATGAAGATGAAATAGACTATGAGAAAAAACTGATATAATAATGCAAACATTTATACCTGATAATGAAATAATAAAATCTATTTCAGAAAAAAATTATAAAACATTTTTTTTAGATACTCTACAAGAAAGAAAACTTTTTCATTATCCTCCTTTTTCAGAATTAATAATTTTAGAATACAGAGACAAATTAGAAAAAAAATCTTTAGATTTTATGTTAAAATTAAAAGATAAATTAGATCAATTAAATAAAAATAATGAAATAGAAATTATTTTAAATAAAGAGTCTTTCAAAAAAAATAATCAATATTTTATAAAAATAGTATTAAAAGGAAATAATTTAAGAGATTTTTTACAAAAAATAAAAAATGAAATTTTTAGAAATAGTAATTTAAGTGTAATATTTGAGTAAAGGTGCTATTTATAGCATCTTTTTATACATAAAAAAACACCATAAATGGTGTTTTTACAGTAAATTAAAATTGTTCATTTAATTTTAATTTACTTTGATAAAACATTCTACTTGAGTCTACTCAAAATCTTTGAGCAGCAATTCTATCTATTCCCATTCAAAATGCAAATCAAGAGTATTTTTCAGGGTCTATTCACACTCATTCTAATACAGTTGGATGAACCATTCATGCTCATAGAAGTTCTACCCAACCTGTTGCTGAACACATCTTACAATTTTCTTTAGAAACTTGACCTGTTCATTTACATATTTGACAAGAAATATCAATTTCAGCAGAAGGTTCTGTGAATGGAAAAATACTTGGTCTAAATCTAAGTTCTGTTTTTTCTCAAAGTAATTTTTTCATAACTGTTTCCAAAGTCCATTTAAGATTTCAAAAATTTACTCATTCTCAAACAACAAGTCATTCAAGTTGATAGAAATTTGAAGTATGTCTTGCATCTTCTTGCTCATATCTAAAAACTCTTCCTGGAACAATTATTTTTATTGGTAATTCTCATTTCATCATTGTTCTAATTTGAACAGGTGAAGTATGTGTTCTAAGAAGATTTTTTTCTCAAGCTTCTTTTTTATCATTTATATTATCACTAATCCAAAAAGTATCCCAAACATCACGAGCAGGATGATTTGAAGGAATATTTAATTTATCAAAATTAAATTCTTCAGTTTCTATTTGAGGACCATCTTCAATTTTAAATCCAAGAGAAATAAAAATTTCTTCAAGCAATTCAGTTGTTATAGTAATTGGATGTTTATGTCATAAATTTTCTATAGGAAATTGCAAACTAACATCAATTCCCTCTTTAGATTCTAAGTCTTTAAAATATTCAAAACTAATATTTTCAGATTTTTCAGATATTTTATTTAACAAAAACTTTTTAAGCTCATTACTCAAAGCTCAAATAGTTTTTTTCTCTTCAATACTTAAATTTTTTATATCTTTCAATATAGCTTTTAGTTTTCCATTTTTACCTAAAAAATCAACATCTAATTCTTTTAAACTAGTTTCATCCTTAATATTATTTAAACTTTCCAAAAAATTTTTCTTTAAAGTTTCTAATTTATTTTGCATTATTTTTATAATTAAAATTTAATTTTATTTATTTTATATATTTTATCAAAAAAATCAAAAAATAAAAAACACCAAATTTGAAATTTGATGTTTTTTTAGATTATTTAATAGATGTAATTTCTATTTTTGTAAGAGTTGGTCTAAACCCTCTATTTTTTGAATATCTTTTTTTAGCTTTCATTTTGAAAACTCTAACTTTAGTTCATTTAAATTCTGAAAGAACCTTAAATTCAACTTTAGATCATTCAACAATAGGATTTCATACTTTAGTTTCTTTACCTTCTTCATCAGATACAAGTAAAGCTTCTGTAGAAGAAGTATTTCCCTCTTCTAAATCTTTTAATCTTTTAACATCAATAATATCTCCAACTTTAACGATAAATTGATTTCCTCATAATTCAATAACTGCTAACATAGCTATAAATTTAAATATATAAAATAGTTTTAAGCATAAAACCTAAAAGTAAAATCCCCTAATTGGACTCTACTCTTATGTCTTAATTTTAGTTTTTAGTTTTTAACTATTACAAATAATAATTACAAACTAAAAACCAAAAAATGGTTGGGATAGAAGGATTCGAACCTACGGTAACGGAGTCAAAGTCCGGTGTCTTACCACTTGACGATATCCCAAGACAAAAAGCTTATTTTTAAAAAGCTTAGTTATTCTATAAAAAATAGCTTAAAAGTCAAAATATTTTTTGACTTATTTATAAATTTTATATTTACCTATTTTAAAGAAACTTCATCTATTATCTGAATTATTTTTATTTTTATTATTTATAGATGAAGTAAATATTATTATATTCAATCATACAAACAAAAAAAATCATCAAATAAGATATGCTAAAAATTGAGGAAATACAATAATTAAAGTTCCAAACACAACCAAAAAAATTCATGCAAATTTCATATTTTTATTATTAATTATTAAATTATTCTCATTCAATCTCTTTTATATCAGCACCTAATTTTTGTAAATTTAATACAAAATCTTCATATCATCTTTTAATATAAGCATTATTTGTAACTGTTGTTTCTCAATCTGCAATCAACCCTGCAATAGCAACAGCACAACCAGCTCTTAAATCCCAACTTGTAACAGTTGTTGCTTTAAATTTTACTCAACCTATTATTTCTGCTTCATGTGGATTTGATATTTTCATATCAAGTCCCATTTTTTCAAGTTCAACCAACCAACCTAATCTTCACTCAAAAAGAACTTCATGAATTTTTGATATTCCTTTTGCTTGAGTCATAAGTATTACAAATGGAGATTGTAAATCTGTTGGAAAACCTGGAAAAACATTCGTTTGAATATTTGTAGCCTTTAAATCATTTGATCTATACACTCTAACAACATCATTTTCTAAAATTTCTATCTTTACTCAAATTTCCTTTAATTTTTGAATATAGAAAAATAAATCTTCTACTCTTGCATTTTGTATTTCAATAAATTCTTTAGCACATAGTGCTCACATAACCATATAACTACCCGATTGAATATAATCTGAAACAACTTCAAATTCAAAATCTCATTTTAATTCTTCAACCCCCTCAATTATAATTGTATGATTATACCTCATAGAAATTTTTGCTCCAGCTTTCCTTAAAAAATCAATTAAATTCATAACATGAGGTTCAATTGCAGCTAATTTAATAGTTGTAATTCATTTTCTTAAAACATTTGCAACAAGTAAATTTTCAGTAACAGTTACTCAAAATCAACCGTTTACATCCATATTTCCAGATGAAGTTTCTCATTCTAAATCTATAGATTCAAAATTAGTAATAGATTTATAACCAATATTTTCAAGTCATTTAATATGATCATCTATTGGTCTTTTCCCCAAATTACAACCACCAGGAGTTGGTATAGAAATCTTTCAAAGTCTCTCAAGTAAAGGAGCAAGTAACAAAATACTAACTCTTATTTTTTTCATTTTTTCTAAATCAAAATTACTTTCCTTTAATTCAGTTGAATCAAGTTCCAATATATGATTTTCAAATTTCACATTTACTCCAACTCATTTTATTATATCCAAAAAAGTATAAACATCCCCAATATCAGGAACATTAGTTAAAGTTACTTTTCATTTTATTAACAAGCTTGCAGCTATAATTGGCAAAACTGCATTTTTACTCCCCCCAATTTTAATAGTCCCACTCAATTCTTTTTTTCAATTTATTTTGTACATTTTTTATTAGTTAATTTGTTTAATTAAATAAATTATAATAGTTATTATAATTAAATCAAAAAAATAACTAACAAAAAAAACATCAAATTCAAAATTTGATGTTTTTTTATTTTATTGTGCAATTAAATCAGAACTTAAATAAGTACTAATAAATTGACTAACCAGTGGAGCTGGTTTTTGAAAAATATTTGAGCTAAAACTAACTAGTGTACCAAAAGTAACACTTCATCAATCTTGATTAACATAATATCTATTTTCAATTAATTTTGCTATATCTCAATATATAGAACCATTAACAAGCAATTGCTCAGCTGAAGATTCTCATTTAATTTCTCAATCACCTAATACAATATAGGTACCTTTAATTTGTGTAACATTTGATTTTACAATTATATCTCATCCATTTTTTACAATAAATGCAATATTATAATCAGAATCAATATTCTCATCAATATTCAAATATCATCAATCAATAATATATGTTGTTGATTCTGTAATATCTGATAATTTTATATCACTAGAATTTACATTTCAAGTTTTAATAAAAACATTATCTAAACCATTATAGTTAATAAAATCTGTTTCAGTATTATCAACTACAGTATCAATTACAGTTGAACCACTACTATAAGTTTCTCCATCTGCAACAACTTCATTACTAGTAGTTGTATTTGAAGAACTTGATTGAACTCAAACTCATACATCATTATTATTTTCTCAAGTTGTAGAATTTGCCAAATTTATATTTGTTTCAACAACTTCTTGTGTATTTACTCAGTCTTCTGTGTAACTTGTACCAGAAGTAGATTGAATTGCAGGATTAGAAACCCTAACAGTAAACTTACCACTTAAGTGACTTGACCAATTCAATACTTTAGAGAAAGGACCAGTATTCTTTTTTGTTCTAATTGTAACTACAAGTTTATTATCCTCATAATCATTTCAAGTATTTATTTTATTTTTATTAGCAATAATATTTTCTAATATAGAATTACCATTAAAATAAATTTTTTGATCAGGATAAAATTTAGTATTAATATTTTTACAATAATATTTATTATTATCAAATCAATTTGTTAAACTATCCAAACTATCTCAAGTATTTTTTTGATTCTTTATATTATTTGGAGCAATACATATTCAATCAAATACTCCATTACCAAATGTATAATCAGAATTATTCCATATATATATACCATTATTTAATCTAGATAAATTTTGTTTATGACCTAATATTATATCATATATTCAAACAAAACCAATTTCACCTTCTGCAGGCTCTGTAGTAAGATTTCAATCAAACCATGGAGTAGTAGTTACTCAATCTGGATTATTTGGATATGTACAAGTATTTGGATTACATTTTCCTGGCCAATCTCATAAATTTCATTCAGAATCAATAGCTCTTTCACATTCTTCACCTGGATCTATATGACCATCTCAACAAAAAGGATTATCTGTTATTGTACAAGCAGAACTTGTTCTCCATGCTCTACTAGTATCTTCTGTTTCCCTAGAATAAACATAACATTTTGGTGTACCTAAATCAGCTCAACAATTAAAACTAGCATAATTCAGATTATTTATTTCTCAATCTGTTCCACTAAAATGATCTACATCTGTAATCAAGCTTCAACTAGCAGTATTACAAACTACTCAAAATCATTCTGTATATTGATTTCAAATACATTGTACATTATTTCAACTAATTACAACATCATTACATCTATATGGATCTCAACCTGCTGATCATCAATCTCTATAATTTGCTGAACAGTCTCAACCTGTATATACAACATCATTTGCATCTTTACAATTCCAAGTATAAGAATAAGATTTTCAAGATTGAACAACATTGAAATTAACTGCTTCTTGTCATGTTATTGCACATAAACCTGAAGTACTACTATTAATAGGACTACTTTGAGTTCACGTTACAGTGGCATCACAAACCAAACCTCAAACAGTAACAGTATCTCTACATTCCACATCAGCTGGTAAACTTTCTCAATCAACCAAACATGCAAAATTATATACTCAATCTGAATCTATATCAAAAGTTCATGTAGCATTAGTTGATATTTGAACTCAATCTTTGAATATTCTATAACTTGTTGCAATAGAGTTTCAAGTACAAGTATAATCTCATGATGCATTATTTACTTCAAGAGATGTACAATCTGGAGTTAAATCAATTTTTGTTGTATCTTTACAAGCATTTACTGCTGTAGTTTCTCAATTTACTCTACATTCAAAATTATATGTTTCACCATCAACTACATTAAATGTACCTGTTGAATTTGTTGAAACTTTTGTTCAATTTTTAAATAATTCATAACTTGTTACAAGACCATTTCAAGTACAAGTATAATCTCATGAACCTGCATCCACATCAAGTGAGATACAAGCTGCTGGTTCTGCTTCAATTGGTAAACATTGTGCATCACATCAACCTGCTCCCCAACCAGTTTTTGAAGGATCAGCTGAATCACATGTTTCAACAATTCTTTCTCCTTGAGCTACATCATAGTAATTATCTAATATTCAATCTCAACACCAAGTTATTTCATATGGTTGATATTCAGTATGACTTTTTATTCCTGACCGTACTCATTTAACTTTATTTTTATAAAAAATATTATAAACAATTTCTATATTATCTTTTTGTCTTCATTCTGCAGGCAAATAATTTATAGTAAAAGTTTTTGATCTTAATATTTCTAAAGATGAATCTGGTCAAGTTGCTTCTACATACCAAGAATAACTTGCTGGAGTTCTCTTAGATATTTCATCAGAATACTCAAATCATGGGTCTACTGAACTAGGCACAAATGTAGTTTCTGCTCAAGTTATACGAGTAAGATATCATCATGAATGAAATGTATCAGTAAATATATATGATTTACCAAATCTCAATTTTACAGAAGAGAAAGTTTGATCATATCAATATGTATTTTGAGATATCAGAAAGAACAACACAATCATAACTATAATTTTTATTTTTTTCATAATTTTTATCTTAAATCATTTAAATTACCTTTATTATTTAAAGGTTTTATTTCAATTTGTCAAATATTTTTAATATTTTCTTTTTTTATATCATCAATTATCTCAAATTCAGATATTTCTCATTTTTCAATTCCCGTAGTAACTACATCTTTATCAATAAAGATATATAAAGTTACAGAAATAATTAAAACAAGTAAAATAAAAATAATTATTAAAAATTTTTTTCATTTATAATCCATATATTTATTTATTAATTAATATTTAATTTTTATCTTGGTTCTTCTTTAATTGAAGGACCTCCTTTTACTTTCGTTGCAGGTACAGACACTTCTTTTTCAACTTTTGGAGTTACTTTTGGAGTTACTTCTTTTGGAGTTACTTCTTTTGGAGCATTTACTACGTTAGGTGTTGATGATGGATTTGTTTCTGTATTTTCATTTCATGTTCATGTTTCTGTATTTTCATTTCATGTTCATGTTTCTGTATTTTCATTTCATGTTCATGTTTCTGTATTTTCATTTCATGTTCATGTTTCTGTACATGGTTCTTCTGATTCTGTTTTTTGTTCTACATTCTCTTCTTCTGATTTTTTTTCTGGTTCTTTTTCTGGTGTTGGTTCTTTTGGTGGTTCTTCTTTTTTAAGATTGACTTTAAGATGAATACCTTGAGAATCTGCATATAATAATGTTCCTGTTAATTTATTAACAATTGCAACTGGATTATTACATTCTCATTTATAGAAAGTTGTAATTCAATGTCTATCTGTAGTAGAGTATAATGTCCCTTTTCATGTAGAAGTATCAATTGATCATTGGAATTTTTGACCATCAGATCTAGATAAATTACTTAATATTGTAACTACATCACTATTTTCAACTTTTTTAATATTTTTCATAGCCTCAACAAGAACATCCATAGAAAAACTAAGACCTTGAGTCTTCTCAGTAAGAGTTGCAGCAATAGTAGCTAACATAGAAGGTCAATTTTTTACATATGAAGTTTCAGCAAGTCTTTTAACATATCATTCTCTTCAATATTTAGCTATTGATTTTTCAACATTAAATCCATAACTTGCCCCTGAAAGAAGTTTTTCATTTAAAACTTTTGGATCTGAATAACCTAAATTTCTTAGTTGACTATCTGCTACACCTTCATCTTTCGCTATATCAGCTTTAGCTTTAGCAGTCAAGCCTCCATTAATAGAATAAAATTTTTGTTCAAGATTAGTATACCTTCAAAGAATTGAAGCAAGTTCATTATAAGATTTTTTAGCAATTTCTGCATTTTTTCAACCTTTAGCTATTTCTTTTTTTAATGGTTCAAGAATTTTAAGTCAAATTTTTCACATTATATCATCAACTTTTTCAATATTTAGTTCTCAATCTCTTTGTTCTTCTAATTCTCTAACTAAATCTTCAAAATCATCTCAAATTAAATCTTTTACTAAATTTAACATTGTTCAAACAAAAGGTATTCCTGAAAGATCGGTATATCACCCAAGTTCTCTCACTATTCTTCTTACATTATTAATATCAACATCTAAATAAGAATTTAAAGTATCTTTCAACTCTACATTTGTACTCATTCAGTTTATATAAGCATCTTTAGCTGTTTTTTTATAATCATGCTCTCCTTTTCAAAAAACAACATCTAAAATTTGTTCAGTAGTAGGAGCTTTCTCATATCTAACAGCTATATTATTTACTCATGTCATAATATTAGCAATTTTACCTGGATTAAATCAAGTAATTCTCATAATAGCTGATACACTATTTCAACCTGATTGTATATAAGATACTAATGCAGATACACCTGCTTCTATTAATGTTTTATTAAGGTATCTATCATATTCAGGTGAATCTTCCTTTATACCTAATTCCTTTGCAAAATCTGTAACCAATTTTTTATCAACCCTTTCATATTTATATCAAAGTGTCTTTTTTAAATCTGAAGCATCTGAATCAGTAGTATATTTTAATACTTGACCTATAAGTCAATCTTTAGTATTAAATAAAGATTTAAAAGAACTATATTGATTACTATAAGCATCTGCAAAATCTTTAACTGCATCTGTATTTTCAATATTTTTATATGTAGGTAAAGCTGACTTATAAGCTTTCATTGTTTTTCAGTTCAAACTCATACCTCCATCTATTCAATCCCTATTGGGTCAATATGTTCATAAATCATATCATACTTTTTTTAATGCTTTTTGTAATTTAATAACTTCAGATTTATTTGTTCTATCATTTTTCAAATCAAAATTTGCAATAATATATTGATGTGAATCTTTAGATTTTTCTAACTTTTTCCCGTCATCACCTCAAGTAACAGCATCTCAAATAGCATCTCAAGCATTAGTAACAGCATCTTCAATAGTATTTCATACAGTACTAATAGCACCTACAACTCATCAAATAAAGTCTGAAATTCATTCCACAAAAGAATTTTCTTCTTTATCATTTGATGTATTAGTTTTATTATTTACAGTTTTATTATATTCTTTAACAATTTTATTCATTGCTTTAATTGTTTCATTTCATAAATCTTTATCTGCACCATAAGTAGGTAATGATTTTGGGGCTAATTTAAGTAATGCTAATTGTAATTTATAAACTTCTGATTTATCTCATTTAAGATTATTAAAATCTTTAGCAAAATCTATAACAATATTCATAGATTCTTTATCTATATGTTCAACACCTTTTTTATTAATTTCTTTTTTATTGTGTAAATACTTTTTATCAACACCTTTTCTTTCTTCTTCTTGAGTAGAAATTAATTGTTCAAACTTTTGCACAGAAATACCTTTATTAGTATGGTTATTATTCCATGCATCTGTAATTGTTTTTTTTATATTATCAATTTCAGCTTCTGTTTTTTTATTTCATTCTTGAAGATTAGAAATTTCAGAAAGTTTAGAAATATATTCAGTTACTTCTTTTCTACTTAACATTCAAGTATTATTAGTATCCATTTCCTTAGAAACATCTCTAGCTGTACTTGAATCAAGTAAATCATATGATATAAATCATTTAAAATTCTTATTAATTTGTTTTATTACATGTATCATAACATTATAATTAAAAATATAAAATTGCTTTTCTTCGGATACGAAGTACTCACATGTTTTTTACTAACAAGATAATTCTATCATACTTTAAAAAAAAAGTCTAATTTTTAACTAGACTTTTTTAAATTATATTTTTTTATTTAATTAACTTATATAATTAGATAAGTTATTTTATTTATATCTATTAAATATATTATCCCAAATTCCTAATGTCCGATTCTTAATATTCTCTTTATCCTGTCAATCAAACATTAATCCTCAACCTAGACAATTTATCTCTAAAAATCTCCAATTTCAATCTATATCTTTTATAAATTCAGCAGTTCAAGCATCCATATTATTTTTAGATAAGACATATCTAGCATTCTTTAATAATTCTTCTCAAATATCATTATCTCATAATTCCCATCTAATTTTTATATTACCTCATGTAGAAAAACTTATTTTATCATATAATTCATATTTTCAAGTTAGATTTATTTTTTCTTTTACTGAATATAAATCATATTCTTTTGTATGAAAATTTCTTGAAAAATATAATCTTTGCTCTTTTTCAATATCATAATAATTAACAAAATACATATTTGAATATGTTTTTAAATAATTGAAAAATTTAAGATACAAATATTCTAATCTATCATCTACTCATAAATAATCATTTATATCAATAAGCTTAATTAATTCTCAATTATCTACTCAATGAGACCATTTCATTACAACTTCAACTTTTCATGTAACTTTGACCCATAATTCAAGAAGTTTTCATATATCATATAAACTTTTAGATTTCATTAATGGTAACATAAAATCTCACAATAATTCTTCCCTTTTTTCATACATATTCATAATATGTGTAATTTTTTCTATTCTTTTGTATTCTAAATCTTTATTTGTTGAAATTAATCTTGCATATTTATCATCTCTTGAACTTATTTTATCCCAAAAAGTCCAAAACACATCATCAAATGCTCCTCTACTTGTAAAGAAATAAGTGTTTTTTCAATATGTTGACTCATATTTTCAATTATAAAAAACATATAAATCATCATTTAAAATAACCATATTAGAGTTATATAACCATTTTATCTCACTCGGTTTTACTCAGTGTTCTTTCCACATATATTTAACAAATAAATAAGCTTCAAATATAAATCAACTTTTATGCTTACCTAAATTATCTCTTCAAAATATTACAAAATTTTCATCAATATATTTATCAACATCTTCATAACTAGACATAATTAGAAGAGTTTTCTCAAAATTATTCTTTTCTGATAAACTAAAACCACATAAATAATAAATATTCATTTTTTCTTTTTCAACTAATACATTTTTAATTAATTTTTCTTTAACTATTTTATTTTTAATCATTTATTTAAAGGTTATTTATTAAATTTAATATTACTATATCTTATATATCAAAAAAAATCCAGTTTTTAAACTAGACTTTTTTTAATTTATATTTTTTATTTTCAGTTACAACAATTTAGCTCCCCCATTAGTTTTTAGTTACAACGGTTTGGCTCCCCCATTAGTTTTTAGTTACAACGGTTTGGCTCCCCCATTAGTTTTCAGTTACAACGGTTTGGCTCCCCCATTAGTTTTCAGTTACAACGGTTTAGCTCCCCATTATTTTTTTAGTTACAACGGTTTGGCTCCCCCTAACCCCCTCCACGAGGGGGGACTTGTGTTTCTCTTGTGTTTCTCTCTTGTCTCCCTCGTGGAGGGAGATGTCCGAGGTACGAGGACAGAGGGAGCTTTATTAGTGTCCACAGTATTTTTTAATATCCTATTCCATCACTTATTCTTTCAAGCATTTGTTTATCCATATCTGAAATATATTTTGGCATTTTTGCATTAATTTTCACAAGTAGATTTCAGATTTTTCATCATTCTTTTTTTCAAAATCATTTAACCCTCATCTTTACTCCTGGTCTTGTTCAAGCTGGTATCTTAATTGTTGAATTCTGACCATATACTCATTTTACTTCAAGCTTTCAACCTAATATAAAATCAAATATTGGAAGTTCATATATTTTCTCAAAATCAAGAGTTTCTTCTTTTTTTTCTTTTTCTTGTTTATACTCAGGCTGTTTCCTTCTAGATCATCAACCAAATAAATCTTCCATATTAAACTCAAATCCTCAATTATTTCATCAAGCTCATGTTCATCATCAAAATCATGAAAACATATCTTCAAAACCTCAACTTCATCATGAAGAATAACTAGAACCTCATCAAAAAGGGTTACTTTTTCATGAACCAAACATATCATAATTTTTTCTTTTTGTAGTATCTGAAAGAGTATCATAAGCTTCTCATACTTCTTTGAATTTAGCTTCTGCAACTTTTTTATCTCATTTTGCTCTATCTGGATGAAACTCCATTGCTTTTTTTCTATATGCTTTTTTTATCTCTTCTTGAGTAGATTTTTTATCCACTCATAAAACATCATAATATTTATTTGACATATCTAAAATTTAAATTATATTTAATATAAATCTTTATATTTTTAAAATACAACAATATGAATAATAAAGAAAGTAGTTTATTAATAAAAAAATTTATACAATTTATTATACTATTAATTATGTTTTTTTCAATAGAAAAAATATCTTTTATTAATGCTGATTATATAGAAAATATCTTAAATTTAAAAACTTGAGTTGAAGAAATACAACTAGATTTACATGAATTAAATAATCCACATTTAAATAATTTAAAACTTCAAAAACAGTATAAAAGCTTAAAAAAAGCTACATATATTATTAAAAAATCTATTATAATTCAATATAAAAATAATGAATTTTGATATTATCAAACAAAAGGGATTATAAGAAATTATAATTATTTTATATATTATTCAAACAAATACTTTTCTAATCTGAAAAATAAAGAAATATATTGAAATACAGTTGAGACAAGATTTTTTATACAAACAAGCTTACAAAATCTAATTTCTTACTACAATAAATTTAAAAATTTAAGTATAAAAAGAAATATGAATTAAGTTTATTCCATCTTAATATTTTTGACAATTTAGATTTTAATCTAAATTATATTTTCACTCTTTTTCATCTGAAAATACTTCTTTTCCTTTAAAACTAACAACTCTTTTTCACATTCTATCAACAATATTTTTATCATGTGTAGCAATAATAACTGTTTTTCCCTGCTTGTTTAGTTGTTCAAATATATTCATAATTCATTTTGCTGTTTCAGGATCAAGATTTCAAGTTGGTTCATCTCAAATTATTAAATCAGGATTTCTAACAAGTGCTCTAGCTATAGATACTCTTTGTTTTTCTCAACCACTCAATTCTTGAACAAATTTATCTTTTTTTACAAGTAATCAAACTTGAGTAAGAACTTCTGGCACTCTTTTTCTTATAATATCATCTTTATAACCACAAACTTCCATAGCAAAAGCTACATTTTCATAAACTTTTTTAGATTCCATAAGTTTATAATCTTGAAATATTATACCAATATTTCTTCTATATTCATCTAAAACTTTTTCACTAGAATTTTTATAAACAGACATATTATTATCCAAGATAATATCACCCTTCGAAGGTTTAAAATCTCATATAATACTTCTAATTAGACTTGTTTTTCAACTACCTGAATATCAAATCATAAATACAAATTCTCAGGTTTTTATATCTAAATTAATATCCCTCAAAACTATTTTATTCTGAAATGCTAATGTTATATTATCTATTTTCATCTTTATAATAATTAATTTTAAATAAAACCCATCAAAAAAATAATATTTTCTATTTTTTAGTATGCTTACATATTAAAAAAAAAACATATTATTGCAAAATATTTTTGTTAATACTTCTTTTTTTTACAGTTTATTATTTTTTTTCATTAATGATAAATTAAATTTATCATTATATTATTTATTAAAATTTAAAAAACTATAAACTAAATTTAATTTACAGTCTTTTTTTTACAAATTTTCTAAAATTCTCTCCATTTCTTTTTTATCCTCTCTTTTACTTATTAATTTATTCTTTTTTAAAGTTTCTTGTAATTTCCTTTTTTTCTCAGATTCTTCAAAACTTTTAGCTGAATCATCAAGTTTTGATATTAAGTTAAATGCATATTCTTGAATTTTTCAATTATCTTTTACCTGATTTAGTTCGGAGATTACAAAATTATAAAAAAATTTATTTTTAAAAATATGATCTAAATGAATTAAAAAATTGTCTATGTCTTCTCTTGGGATATAACTTTTTTGAGCTTCTATCCAGTTTGAAAAAAAATAAGTTACTTCATTATTAAAAAGTTCTACAGTTCTACTCATCCTCAAAGCTTTTTTAAAATTTAATTTATATTCTGATAAATTATCTGAACTTCTTGTGAAAAATTTTGTTTGCACCATAAAAACTATATATTAAATTTTAAAAAATTATATTCTGCCCAATTATATCACCCAAACCAAAATAAGTCAAATTCCTTGCATTTCTAAAAAAAATATGATATCATATTTAATATAATTTTTAACTAACTCATACAAATAAATATGTGAAAGCAAACTCTACATCATATCATTCCAACAAGCAGATGATGAAAATTAGAAATATATAGTGACAATGTTATTGCACTTAATACAAAAATTCATAAATGATTGCATACAACTTTTTGAAATGCCACACCTAATGAACAACTAATTGAAATATTAAACAATCCTTCAAATAAACTACCAAAACAAAAAAAAGAAGATTTATATGAAATATTATGAATAAATTCATATGATCAAATTTATTTACCAGAAATAATAATAGATATAGATAAATTTTATTCTGAATCTCTTAGGACTTGAAAACTCCAAAATAGAAATAAAATTAAAAAATTTCAAGAGCAATTTTTTAAAAGAGAAAAAACAACAGAAGATAAACTTTTAAAATTATTTTATATTGCCAGAAAAACACTAACAGAAGATTTTAGTAAAAATATTTTGGATATAATAAATTAAAGAAATTAAATATTTAATTATAATACTATTCAAGTAAAGAAACAAAATTTGCATTTATAAAAAAATTATGATATTATATTTAAGTAAAAAAATATTTTATATTAATAATTAAAAAATTATGGCAATTTCAACATGACCTTGAGAAGGTTTAGAAAAAAAGGTTTATCCAAATGAAGATAAAGATGATCTAATAAAAAAATGAATTAAAAATGTAGAATGAATTATTGAAAATAAGGAAATTAATGAATTAATTAATAATTGAACAGTTTCTAAAGATCAAATATCTGCTATTTGAATGGATAATATATATAAGATTACTCCTGATAAAATTACTGTTATTGGTTACATGTTATCACATGAAGATATAAAAAAAATTTGAGTTGAAATTTTAATTAGAATGAGTATTGAAGAATTAAATGCTGAAACAATTAAATATATGTAAAAAACAAAAAAATCTAGAAAATTAATTTTCTAGATTTTTTTAATCCTCATCTTTTTCAACAACTTCAATGTGAAGTTCTTCAAGTTGAGATTCTTCTATGAAAGTTGGTGTATTCATCATAAGATCTTGGGCTTTACCTGATTTAGGGAAAGCATAAACTTCTCTGATGTTTGGTTCATCTTTTAGAATCATCATAATTCTATCCATACCAATTGCAAATCCTCCATGTGGTGGAACTCAGTACTGGAATGCTTCATACATTGCACCAAATTTATCTTTTACTTCATCTTCTGTTCTACCTACTTTTTCAAATGCTTTTACAAGTGCAGCAATATCATGATTTCTTATTGAACCTGATAATACTTCAAAACCATTACAAGCTAGGTCATATTGAACTGAACTAACTTTTAATAAATCTTCTTCTTCAAATGCTTTAATTCAACCTTTTGGCATAGAAAATGGATTGTGCCCGAAATCTACTTTTCCAGTTATTTCATTGATTTCAAACATTGGAAAATCTGTAATCCAAGCAAAAGCTAGAATATTTTTATCAATGAATTTACCTTCTTCAATTTTATCAATTAATTCTGATAAATGAACTCTGAATTTACCCATATAATCACAAACTGTTTCTTTGTCAGCAGCTCAGAAAAATATAACATCTCCAGTTTTTAATTCAGTTCTTTCAACTATTTTAGCTAAATCAGATTCTGAGAAAAATTTATTTAATGGTCATTTTAGTCAGTCTTCTTTCATTTGAAAATATCCTAAACCTTGAGCTCAATGTTGTCTAACAAATTTTTCAAAATTTTTCATTTGAGTTTTTGAAAAATACTCATCTCATTTTTCTACTTTTATAGCTTTTACTCTATTTTTTTCAGTATCACCAGCAATGGAAGAAAATATTTCATTTGTAGATCTAGCAAAAATATCAGCTACATCAATTAATTTCATTCCATATCTTAAATCTGGTTTATCTGTTCCATAAGTTTCTATTGCTTCATCAAAAGTCATTGAATAGAATTTTTCATCCATTATGGTTTTATTTGAAACAGCTTTAACTGTATCTTTAAAATATTCTTCAACTACAGCAAAAATATCTTCTTGTTCAACAAAACTCATTTCACAATCAATTTGATAAAATTCACAAGCATGTCTATCTGCTCTAGGATCTTCATCTCTAAAACAAGGAGCAATTTGAAAATATTTATCAATTCAACCAACCATTAAAAGTTGTTTATATTGTTGTGGAGCTTGAGGTAGTGCATAAAATTTACCTGGATGTAATCTTGATGGAATAACAAAATCTCTAGCACCTTCTGGAGATGAAGCTGTAAAAATTGGAGTTTGAACATCTAAAAAATCTTTTCCTAAAAACCAGTTTTTTGTATGAGCTACAAATTTTGATCTAAACATTAAATTATCCAAAGCTCTTGGTCTTCTTAGATCAATATATCTATGTTTATATCTAATTTCTTCATTTGCTAATTCTCCATGACCATCTAATTCAAAAGGAGGAGTTTTAGATTTTGATAAAATTTCAACACCATCATCAATAATTACTTCAATTTCACCAGTTTCCATATTTGGATTTGCTTGTCCTTCTGGTCTAGCTCTAACTATTCAAGTTGCTTTAATTACAAATTCACTTCTAAAAGTGTCAGCTGTTTTCCAAGCATCTGTGTTATCTTTTGGATCAAAAACTACTTGAGTTAATCCATATCTATCTCTCATATCAATAAAAATAATTCCTCAGTGATCTCTTCTATTGCTTACCCAAGCAGAAAGAGTTACTTTTTCACCAATGTTATCTTTATTTAATTCATTACATTTATGTGTTCTTAACATTTTTTATTTTTTAATTATATATAACTAATATCCTGATTATAGGGAAAAATTTAAAAAATCAAAAAAAAATAAAAGTTTTATTAATAGCTATAAAAAGCTAGGTTTGACTTTACAAAAAGTTATTTTGTAAAAAAGTAGTTAAAATTTTTGACAGAAGCTTAATTTATATGTTACAATATTTGTGTATTAAGAAAAACAAAAAATATTTTTTAACAAAAACAAAAACAAATGCCAACTTTATTTTATGAAATCTTTAATAAAAAGATAAAATTGAATTTTGAAACAATTAGAAGATTTAAGGAAGAAATTGAAAAATTGTATAATGAACTTTTAGAAGAGAAAAATGTTGATAATATAAAAGTACTAAGAAATAAACTTGAAAGATCTTTAAAAGATAATAAAAAGAAAAAAAAATTTAAAGATAATAAAAAAGAATTTAAAGAAATAGAAGAGGTTTTAGAAAAAATTGAAGTAACTATTGAAGAGTTTCAAGAATTACAAGAAAAATGTGAATTAATTGATGTTGTAAAAGATATTGAAAAAAATTATAAAAACTTTGATAAAATTCCTGAAAATAAAAAAAATAAATATAAAAAAGTTTGAATTAAAAAAGAAAAAATTAAATATGAAAAAGAATTAATTACACTTCAAGTAGAATTAATGAAACTTCAAAAATATATTCATTCAAGTTGAAAAAAATTATTAATTATATTTGAATGAAGAGATGCTGCTGGAAAATGAGGTACAATTAAAAGATTTATGGAACATTTAAATCCTAGACAAGCAAAAGTTGTTGCTTTAAATAAACCAACAGAAGAAGAACAAACTCAATGGTATTTTCAAAGATATGTAAATCATTTACCACACTGAGGTGAAATGGCAATGTTTGATAGATCTTGGTATAATAGAGCTTGAGTTGAACCAGTTATGGGGTTTGTAAGAGAAGATGACTATAAAACTTTTATAAAAGATGTTCCTGTTTTTGAAAAAATGTTAGTAGATTCTTGAACAGTAATTGTTAAATTCTATTTTTCAGTTACAAAAGCTGAACAAGCAAGAAGATTTGAATGAAGAAAAACTAATCCTTTAAAACAATTTAAACTTTCTCCAATTGATCAATATTCTCAACAACTTTGGGACAAATATACACTAGCAGAATACAAAAATTTATCTAAAACTCATTCTAAACATGCTCCTTGGACAATTGTTAATTCTGATAATAAGAAAAAAGCTAGAATTAATGCAATAAAACATATATTAAATCAATTTGAATATCCAGATAAAATAGAAAAAAAATATTTAAAATTAGATGAAAACATTGTAATGACTTGAGAAGATAAATCAAAATCATTAGCTTCAGAAATTGATACTAAACAAAATTTGTTTGATTAAAAAAAATCCCAAAAGGGATTTTTTTTTAATCATTATCTTCTACACTATCAAAATTATAAACATCTACTATTTTTCATCCAACAGTTACAGTATCTTCTTCTGATAAAATAATTGGTTGATGAAAATCATCACTAGATTTTGGTAATAAATATAAATTATCTCCTTCTTTTTTTGGAACTTTAACAGTAGCTGATTCATTTACCATAAATAAATATGCTTCTTTAGTCGAAGATAAGTTAGGATTATTATCTTTTTTATTAATAAGAATATAACTACCATTTTCAATTGTTTTTCAATTTACTTGATATTTATTCATAGATGTTCCATCTATTTTCAACATAAAATAATCTTTTTCATCTCCTTTTATAATATTTTTAGAAACAGGCAATACTCACATATTTTCTTCTTCAGCATTAATTAATGGTCTGCCAGCATTTGCATATCCAAGAAGTGGAATTGACATCATTTGTTGAAAACCAACTCAATTCCCTAATCTTATAGATCTAAAACCTCTTCATCTAGTTATAAAACCTTTTTTTTCTAAAGATTCTAAATATTGAACAACTCATCTTTTTGATTTTTGTTCTAAAATATTTTTTAATTCCTCTATTGTTGGAGATTTTCCATACCTTGCTATAAATTCAGTAATAGAATTTAATACTCTTTCTTGTTTTGTTGTAAGCATAATATTGTTTTAATTAATAATATACAAATAGTATATTAAATAAAAAAAATATGTCAAATTAAAAACATATTTTTTTTATATTTTAGTTTCTACACTTAAAGATTCATCATGAATTAAATTCCATATAGTACTTACTAATTTTTTACTTACATTTCTATCTTCAGCTTCAATTAAAAGATTTTGCATTAATTCATTCCATCTTTTAGATTGTAAAATTTGTGAATTATTATCTTTTTTTATTTTTCATATTTCTTTAACTAAAGAAAACCTCCTTGAAAGTAAATAAATAATTTCATGATCTAAGGTATCAATTTGTTCTCTATAATTTTTTAACAATTCATTTAATTCCATAAATTTAGTATTTAGTATTAATTAAGCTTCATCACTTAATTTTTTCTCTTTTTTAATTTTTTTTCTTTTTTCTTCTTCTTTTTTTACTACAGTTGTAGCTGTTGCAAATATCCAACCTCTTTTTGCAGCTGTATTATAATCTGTATATTTTTTTTCAATAATTCCTTTTTCATAAGCAGTTATTACGTAGTCTTCTTGCCAATTTTTTGTTATTCTTGTTTTTTTAATTCATTTTGCTTTTAGAATTAATTTAGTACTTTCTACTTTTGTAATTAAATCATTTGGTCTAAATGTTTCATTTTTTGCAATTAAATTTTCATTGTATGCAAATTCAATATATTTACATCCCCAACCATTTTTATCAACATCTGGAAAAATTCAACTACATTTGTTTTCAACTGTTTTTCAAGATAGTTTTGCTATAATTTTCATAGTTTCTTGTCTTGTAATTGTATCATCAAGTTTATAATTTAATACATTAGATTGTTTTTTTATAATTTCTTTTTTTGCTAAATAATTAGCAGCATCTTTTTCTTTTTGAGTATAAGCAAAAGCTGTACTAAAAGAAAAACATAAAAGTATAGATATAGATATAATTTGTTGTAATTTCATAATTTTATAATTATTTAAATAAGATATTTTAACTATTTTTGATTATAGTTCATTTTATACTTTTTTGCAAAACTTTTTTTACTATATTTTATTATTAATTTTAATATATATTTTTTTGATAATATAATAGTGAAACCTTTAGATAAATATATTTTATAAAATTAGTGTATTTTTTATGGTATTTTCCACTAGATAATATTTTTTCTAATTTAGTCTTTAATATATTTAATTTTATTTTTGAAAACTTTTCTAATTTAGAATCAAGTTTATTTAAGAATTTTTCATTATTTATTTTTCATTTAATACTTTTTATTTCTTTCAATAAATATCATATTTTTTCTGTTCTATTATTTTCATAGTTGTTTCTTTTGTAAATTATTAATCCTACTCTTGCTTGAATATATTCTAATATATTTTTATATATTAAATATTTTCATTTTTCAGATAATATCTTTTCTATTTTAAAATATAGTTTTAATAATTTTTCATTTGAAAATGTTTCTAGTTTAGAATCAATTAATTTTAATAATTTTATTTTATTATTTAATAAGTTTTTTGAAATGATGAATTGTTTTATTAATTTACCATGTGATTTTAATAAAGATATTCAGATTTTATTATTGTATTTTTTTATTATTATTTTATCTTTTTTTTCTACTTTTTTAATAGTTTTTGTTATTCATTTATTATAAATTTTATGTGAAGATCATCAATGATAAATTCTTTTGAAATTATAAACAAATATTTGACCAATTTTATTTGTATAAATTGTCAAAGTACTTCAAGTATATGAATAACACATTTTATTTTCTGAAGTACATCTGTTTAATCTAATTAAATTATTTCAATAATAAAGTTCAACAATATCTGGATTTTTCCAAACTCACTTTATGTCAACAATATTTTGATTTTCAGTAACTATTACTGTATTTCATCATAATCATATTCAAATAAGTTTTTCATATCAAGTTTTATCTGGAATTTCACTAGTTGCTAATTTTTTAGTTTGAAATATTTTTTTTGACCAATTTTCTCAAGCATATAAATATCACGCTTTGTAAAAAATTTCTGCATCAAAATCACTTGTTTTTTGCCCTGCTCTATCAGAATCATTTCACATTTTTAGTTTTACAATATACCTAATATTTGTGTTATCTATCAAATAATCTTTTTTCAAATCTTTTACAGCTGAAAAATCAATATCACTAGCATAATGTAATTCATAAAATGTTTTAGTTGGTGTTCAAACTGTTTTTATATCATCTGGAATAAATTGAACTATAGAATTTAAAAGAACATTTGTTTTATCAGAATTTTCAAAAATTTCTATTTTGTATTCTTGCTCTTTAAATACATCAGAAACACTATCTATAAATTCATTGTATTCAGTTTTATTGATATTTTGACAAGATGAAGTTAAATATTTTTTCAAAGAATTTGAATAAATTTTATAACAATTATCTAAAATTTTATTTGTTTTAAAACTAATTTTTATATCTTCTCAATCTTCTGTTCTTTCTGTATTTAAATCAAATATTTTTGCTTCTTCTCAAGCAATTTCAAAATCAATAGTTTTTATTAGATTTCAATTATCATAAAGATTTGCAATTATTTTTGAATCTTTAGTAACATCAACATTATCAATAGTTTCAACAACTTTTCAATTTTCTGGAACATTTTTTAAACTTCAAGTGAAAATTTTTATTCAATCTTGCAATAATTCCAAATTAAATTGTCAATTATATTTTCATAATTTATTTGTTTCTAATTTTATTTCATATTTTTTTGATTCTAAAACTCTATTTCAAGTATTTTCAAGTTTTAATTCTTCTCAACTAATATTTTTTGAAAATTCTTTTAGTAAAGCAAAACCTCAATTTTTTGTTTTAAAATAAGCTTTTACAACAAAACTATGATCCAAAGTTGGATCTAAATAAAAGTTTTTAGTTAGCAAAATATCATCTGGATTTGTAGTTTTGCTAATTTTTAAATCTCAATTAATTGAATAATCCCAATAAACTCACAAAGTATTTCAACTTCAGTAAAGAGAAAATTTATCAATTCAAGATTTTTGAACTTCAAAACTTGTTTTTACAAAATCTAGTGAAAATCATTCTTCATCTTTTCAAGTTTTTGAAGGAAGAATTATATCAAAAGGAGTAAATTCAAATTCTACTGAATCAATAAGTTTTTTTGGAGTATCTTGATAAGCTCAAGAATAAGTTAAATAAATAGGGATATAATTTGTAATTCAAGGTCAAACAGCTTCTCATTCTTCTGAATTCAAAGCTCAAGATTCTGTATAAAGATTTTTTACAATTATTTGATTTCAATTATAAGTTATAGATCAAGAATGCCCTTCTATATCTGTATATTCTTTATTAATTTTAACTCAAGATTCAATATTAATTTTTATAGTTGGATCAAAAGCAACATCAGAACCAATATTTTTTAAGAAAATTTTTGTTTTAATAGTATTTTCTCATTCAACCATTTTTTGAATTTCAAGCTCATCATTTTTATGATTTCAAACAATACTTGATTTATAATTTATTGTTAATTCTGGTCATTGTGCAAAAACTTTTACAGATTCTCAAGCTAAAGATTTTCAATTTTTTAATAAATTTGAATCTTTTTCTTTAGATTTATTTGCTGAATTTACAAAATCTATTTTTGAATTTAACTCAACAATATGTTCTCAATCTTCTAAAATTTCTCTTTTTAAATGTACTAAAAACATTAAATTATTTTCAATACTATTTTTTGTAACTTCTCAAGTATTTATTTTAAAATAAGGAAATTGACTAACTCAATTATCTGATAAATTAATATTTATAGAATCTTTATCTTGTCAATTATTCAAATTATAATTTAGTGTTTGGTAAGTTCAAGAAAAACTTTCAAAAGCTTCTCTTAATTCTTGATGTTTTTTTGTACCATTTCAAGCTGCATTTCTCATTGAATTTAATCAGGTTTCATCAAGTTTATAAATTTTATCAACATCATATCATTTTACAAGATCAAGAGAAATATTTATATTTTTTGATTGTCAATTTATATAAAAAGCTTCTCAAGCAGTATTTGCAATTGCAAATTTAATGTTTGGTAATCATAACTTGTTTTCCCATTTAACTAAATCTTTTCAATTTACTCAAGGAAGATGAGTAAAATAATCTGAATTTAAAGACATTTTTATATCAAAAACTCTTCATTTTAAATTGTCAGGAATATTATCTTTTAATTTTAATTTAACAAAATATGTTCATTTATATCAATCTCTAATATTTGTAACATTAACATTATCAAAATCAAAAAATGTTCAAGGAGTTTCAATATCTGTATCACTAGGTACAAGTTCAACATAAGATTTTAATTCATTTGGGATATCAAAACTTAAAAAATTATATTTATTAGGACTAATAACATTTCTTGTTATTTTACTAATTAAATCATTTCAATTTAAAGCTTTATTTCAAACAACTTCAAAATCAATTGCTCAACTAATATTTGTTTTATATTGTCAATTATCATTTACAACTGTTCAAGTTCAAAGCATTTCCCAATCAAAACCTGAATTATTAAACAATTCTAATTTTACAATTGTGTCTTCTCAAGAACTAAGTAAAGAATTCTTTACTCAAATTTTATTATAAGCATTTCAAACATAAATTGTAGAAGAATAATTTCAATATCATCTAGAATCTGTATAAATTTCATGATTCCATTTTCTTGGTGTTTTTTCTCAGGCAGAATCTATAAAGTTTTCAGTTGGGTCATTTAATTTATAAAGTAAATAAACATCTGTTTTGTAATTTTTCACAGTGTATGGAAGTACTTCTTTTTCTAAATTTAAATCTGATCTTACTGATTTTATAACTTGTACTGGATTGTCTACAACCAAAAATGAATTAGGTCAATTTGCAGGATTCCAATAAACAAATCTTCATCATTCAACAGCTTTTACATCTCATTCATAATTTCTTCAAGGATATTTTTGAAGTCTTGAAACTAAATTTAATCATTCTTTCGAACCTCATTTTAAATTTGCTCAAAAATATAACCAATGAGAGTTTTCTGTTTCTGCTACATTATTAACCTTATACATATTAGAATTATCATATTCTTTTGAACTTGAAGAACAAGAATAGTTATCTAAATAAGATTGTGCATTTGAAGAAGCTTTATCTGATTTTGTTATCCAAGGAATAAGTGGAATAACATTATTTTCTACTACATTTGCTTTAAAAACATATTTATTATCTGAATCTTTTAATTTTTTAGAATTAAAACTACAGGTATAAATATTTTTTATAGTAGATTTATCTATATCTTCAAAATCATTTTCATCAATATTTGAAGTATTTAAATATTCTTTTGTATTTGTATTAAATTCATAAGGAACATTATTAACACTTGAATTTCAAGCCAAAGTTGTATCATCTCTATTTTGCAAATTTTCTCACCACCATCATTTTTTTCAATCATATTTCCAAGAAGAATAAACTGTTAAATTATGCTCTATTTTTCAATCATTTTCCTTCATTATATTTCAAAAATTCTTTTCTTCTTGAAAGTATTTTGTTTTATATCAAAGTCATTTATAAAATGGAATTGCTAAAATATTATGTGGTTGATTTATTGATTCACTAACATTTGGAATATGGTTATCCATATGGAAAGGATATCATTTTTCATATGGAGAATCTGAATAATCATAATGAGTCAAATTCCACATATTTGGTTTGATATAATTTTGTGGATAATAATTTTCCACTTCTGGAGAATAATTTCTAGCCACATCATCTATAAAATCTCAAGTTCAAACATTAACATTATCTTTTGTAGCTCTTTTTAAAAATTTTACTTCATAATCAGTATCTATTTTTCAATCTTGTTTATCTTGTTCTATTTTTGCATTTAAATCAGTCATAAAATCATCATAATCTGATCTCTTGCTAAATAATGTTGCTCAAGAATTATAATAAAAATCAGTATCATTTAATTTTTTATCTAAAAATTTATAATCTCAACTTGCAGATCAATCATAACACATTCAATATCTTGTATCTGTTCTATTTTTATTATCATTACAAATAGTTGGATTAAAATATTTTGGAAAATTGTTATAAACTTTGACGTTTTGTCTAATTTCAAGCTCTTCTTCCCCATCCCAACTAGTTTTTAAATTTCAATCTTTATCATACATTTCATATGTAGTATTTATCATAAAATTTCTAAGTGGAGGTGGCAATGGCACAGATTCAGGCAATGTAGTTCTAATTGGTTGACCAAATTGTCTATTAAATAAATCTTTATAATCCATTCTAGAACTTTCTTCTCAAAGTGGAATAATCTGAGTTTCTCATGTTTTTAAATATTCTCTAAAAGGAATTGGAGAAGTTCAAACATTAAAAATACTCATAAACATAGTAGAATCCAAAACTACTCAAGGATCGGTTATTGGATGGTCTTCTGCTTTTCACCAAATTGTTCTATGAAGAATTTCTTGAATATAAACTCAAAATCTAACAAACGGTTCTAAATTTTCAAATTTTCTAACATAACTTTCTTTTGCAGTATTATCAAAAATATTTAACAATTTACTTTTTATTTCATCATCAAGTCAAGCTTCATCTATTTTTTGTTCAATTGCAGCTCTATCCATTGATTTAAAAACAAGTACTTTGTCAGACCAATCAACTTTATCAAAAATAATGGCTATTTTTGAATCATCTATTTTTAAATCCTTTATATCATCTGTATTAATTCTTTTTCTTCTTGGTATTTCAAATTTTAATTTTACAGCTGGTAATTTAAAGAAATTTTGTTTTACAAAATCAATATTAAATTTTTGTTCAAATTTATATTTTTGATTATTAGTTTCTTCACTCAAATCATAATCTAAAGAATAAACTTTAAATTCAATTCAAGACATATTTTTATTTATTCACTCTATTCAAATTCAAAATTCTGATTTTATAGTCTGTTCATTTGGCATTTTTCATCTATAAAAATAGATTTTTACATTTTTTTCATTTCTAACAATATCTGTAACAGCAATATGGTCAGCTAACATATAAATTTTTTCTATATCATTTTCTGAAACATCTGATGGTAAATTAAACTCAAAATATCATCATTTTAAACTACTATTTTTTGGAATATAGAAATTAGCAAAACTTCATTTTATAAATTTTATTGGATAAGCTCCTGAATTTCTATCTTCTGAATTATTTTTATATCAAACAAAATTTCACTCACTATCAAAACCTGCTAAATCTGTAGGATTATCAATATTATTTTTTGAATGAATTGGATACAAATAATAAGTTTGATTTATTCAAGTTGGTAAATTATTCCATGTAATTTGTTTATTTTCTCATCTATTACATTTTAGGTAATTAGAATATTCATTTTCTATAACTCAAGTTGGATATTTATAGCTTCAAGCTCTATTTAAAGTGTTTTTATCTCAATCACAAACCAAATTATAAGAATCAGAATATTTATCTATTGAAATAAAACTTTTTCTATCTGTAATTCATTTTGGTAAAACAAAACTAGGATTATCATAAAAATAAATATCTTGATGAGCAAATAAAACTTCCTTTTTAGCTGGATAGATAAAAGGCATAGATCTAGGTTTTGCATGCATTAATAATTTGCTTGCATCAGGTAAAAATACTTGTTTTTCAATATCTTTTCCTAAATCTCAAATGTTAAAATTATCTTTATTTATCTCATTATAAGCTTCAGTATCATCAGATTTTTGTTTATAAACAGGTTCATCATAATTATCAACTTTTATAAAACTTTTATTATATTTATTAGAAAATAAATTTGGAATATAAAAATCTTTACATCTATTATTAAGTTCCATATCTAAATTATCCACTTTACAACTATCATTAGATTGTAAAAAAGGATAATTTCAAGTTTTCTTATCTCAATTATATAAATCATTATAATATTCTTTTGGAAATATTAATTTTAAAGATAATTTTTCTTGATCATTTTCATCAAATAAAGGTGAAATCAAAGGAACAATTGTAGAATAAGTTAAATCTAATCATTCAGTTTCTTTTTTATTTTCAGCACTCAAAACTTGATCTATAAAAACTCATTCTCATTTTAAAGGATAGTAAGAAGAAGGATCAATATTTAAATTTCATCTCATCTCTGCACTTCATAATGCATCAACCATTTGAAATCAAATTTTTTGATTAATACTTTTATTATCTGAATTTATATAAGAAAAAGTTGTATTTGTAACCTCAATATCTTTTCATTTTTGTGAAAAATTTGGTTCAATTATTTCTATACTAAAAATAATATTCCATTTTTCTTCTGAATTTAAAGTATTTTTTGTACAAGTAATTTTTTTATTAGTTTCATCTAAATTACATTCATTTGGCAAATTAGAAATTTTTAAGCCATTTTGATATTTTATTTCTGTTTTCAAGTTAGAAACGGCTTTATCAAAAACATTTGTTCATTTAAAATTATATTCAAAAATAATATTTTTTTCCAAAGCAGGAATAAGATTTTCCTTCAACATTGGATTAGATTTTTGAATCACTTTTGTTTCAGTATAAACTTCTCTTAAAAAACTAAGCAAAATAGCATTCAAAATATGATTTACATACAAAATATGAGAATTATTCCAAGAAGAATAAATACTATTTCATCAGTTATAAATAAGCATTCATTTCCCTACTTTTTTATAAAAACTAGAAATAACTTTTTCAGTATCTATATCAATATCTTCACTTGTTGAAACTTCTTGAAAATAATAATTACTATCATTTTTTATATCAAAATATTTAGTTTTATGTAAAGAAGGATCATCATTTATAAAATAACTTCAAAGTAAATAATCATAATAAGAACCACTATGAGTATTTGCCTGTTCATAAGTTTTACCATTAAATAAAGAATAATTTAAAATCTTTGTATTAAAATCATTATTATCTTCAAGTAAAATTTTTCATTGATTTGTATGGTGTTTAACAAGAACTTCTTCATCAACAATATCTCATAATATTCACATTTTTTCAGCCAATAAAATAGATTTTGAAGAAAAAAGAGTTATTCATCAATCTTCCACATAGTTTTTAATTTTATCTATTCAAGTAGTTGTTAGATTATCTAAAACTACAGGATATTTTCATAATTCAATATCTGGAAAAATTATCATTCAAAATTTTGACAAATCAGTATTTTGAATTTCATCATCATTAATTATTGTAACATAAGTTCTATTTGGATCTGCTTCAAAAGCATCTGAGAAAGCATCATAATTGCTCAAACAAACATTATTTCAAATTTTTGTAAATTTTGCCAAAGATGAAATAAGTAAATCACAATAATAGGGTGTTTCATAAGAAATCTTTGAGTTATCTTTAGAATCTATAATTGCAATATTACTATCATATATAGCTTTAGCTTTTGATAAATTATAATTAATAGCTCAAGTAGAGTTAATTTCATAATCTCAAACACTATCTAGATTTTTAGAATAAAGCTCCAAATCAGATTTCAAGCTAAATAATTTATCAGCATTTCACTGATTAATTTGTTGAAAAATATACCTATATTGTTCCAATATATTATTTTCAGAAACAGTTTTTAATTGTTCTATTTTTAATCATTTATCAGAAACTACAGCTCAATAAGCTATATTTTGAAAAATAAGTAAAAAAATAATTAAAAAAGAAAAAAGTTTTTTAATAGCCATAATAATAAAATTATATAATAAATTTCATACATTATTTAGATTAAACTTTTTTCAAAAAAAATCAAGCAGTTTTTAACATGAAAAATTCATTTTTTTTGTTATATAATTAACAATGACAATATATTAAATACAAGAAAACTAATAATCCATGCAAAAACTATTGGGTAAATAAAAAATATTAATCACCATTTATTTCAAAGTTCATTCCTTGCAGTAAAAACAGCTCACATACAAGCAGTATAAAGTAATATAAAAATTAAATAACTCATTGCTGTTGCAAAATTAATTGTGTCATCATTTTTTATTTTTTTCACTAATCTATTTGTATCATCTGTATTATCTAAATAATATAAACTTCAAAGTGTTGAAACTATTATTTCTTTTCCAACTAAACCAGAAATAATTGAAATAGACATTTTATCATTAAATCAAATTGGTTCAAAAACAATTCAAATAGTTTGTCCTATTTTAGCTCAATAAGTTTCTTCAATTTTATTTTCATTTGGAAAAGTAAAAAGTAGAGTTAAAATTATAGAAAAAGGTAAAATAAAAATAGTAATTTTAGTTAAAAAATCTTTTAATACATCATATATTTTTTTTAGAATAAATTTTAAATCTGGAATTCTATATTTAGGTAAATTTATTGTAAATTTATTTGTTGTATTAACTAAAAATTTTGATAAAATATAATTTGATAAAATTCACATTAAAATTCAAAACAAATAAATCAAAATTAAACTTAAACCTTGAAAATAAGCTGGTATAAATGCTGAAATCAAAAGAACAAAAACAGGTAATTTTGCACTACAACTTATAAAAGGAAGCATCATAATAGTAAGAATTCTTTCACTTTTATTTTTAATAGTTTTTGTAGAAAGTATTGCTGGTACTGTACAACCAAAACCCAAAAACATAGATAAAAATCATTCTCAAGATAATCATATTTTTTTTAAATATTTATCAAAAACAAAACTTATTCTAGGTAATAATCAAGAATCTTGTAATAAATATAAGAAAAAATATAGAATAAATACATTTGGAATATAAATCAAAATTCCCATTATTCATCAAAAAGCAGCAATAAAAAATTTATTTTCAATTCAACTTAAATTAAGTATATAATTTCAAAACAAATCTATTACATTTGCAAAAAAGTTTCAAACAGTAAAAGTCATTTCAAATACTATAAAAAGCAAAATGAAAAATAATGGAATTGTTAATTTTGATTTTGTTATAAATTTATCAAGAGTTTTTTCAAATTCACTATACTCTTTTATTTTTAATTTATTTTTTAATTTATTTATCATTTTTTATGTTATTACATTTTTTACATAATCATTCAAGATTAACTGAATGTTTAAGAAGTTTAAAATTATTATTTTTTGCTATTTTTTCTAAAAAGCTATGAATTTCTTCATCATTAAATTCAATTATTATTCAACAATTTCTACACTTCATATGTTCATGATGATTATTTTCATCAATATATTCATAAATAATTACTCAATTTCTATTACAAATATTTTCTAAAATTTGTATTTCTACAAATAAATTTAGAGTTCTAAAAACACTTGCTCTTCAGATATTAATATTCTTATTCTCCAAGTATTTTTGTAAATCTGAATAATCAAAATGATGTAATTTTTTAACTGCTCAAAAAACTAATTCCCTTTCCTCTGTATAACTTTTTCAAGCTTTTTTTAAAATTTCTTTTAATTCCATATTTTTCTAAATAATTGATACTTAATATCAATTATTATATAAAAAATATTTTTAAGTCAAGAAAAAAAGAAAATAAAAATATTTTCCTTTTTTATCAAATAAATTCTTCTACTTTTTCTACAATATTTTCTGTTGTAAAACCAAACTTTTTAAATAAATCCTTTGCTTGTCAGCTTGCTCAGAATGTTTCCATTGAGATAACTTCATCACAATATTTATATAATTCTAATGCTCTACTTGCTTCAACTCAAATTATTTTTGTGTTTTTATCAAAAATAGAATTTATATAAACTGAATCTTGTTCTAGCAATAAATCAAAACAAGGCATACTTACAATATTTACTCAGATTCAATTTTTTTCTAAAATTTCTGCTGAATTTATAATTAATTCTAATTCACTTCAACTAGCAAGTAGAGTAACTTTAGGATTTTCTGATTTTTTATATAAATATGCTCAATTTTCAACTCAACCAATTACTGGATTATATTTGTAATTTTCTAAATTTTGTCTTGAACAAATAAAGCTACAAGGAGATTTTAGGTTTAAAGCAACTTTCCAAGATTCTACATTTTCGAAAGCTGTTGCTGGTCTAAAATTATAAAAATTAGGTAATGCTCTAAATTGTGATAATTGTTCAATTGGTTGATGAGTTGGTCAATCTTCTCACACTCAAATTGAATCATGTGTCCAAATAAAATAATGTCTAATATTGGCTAAAGCAGCTATTCTTGCACTTGCTTTTAGGTAATCTGAAAATACAAAGAATGTTGCAGAAAAAGGAATAAAAAGTCCATAAAGTGCTATTGCATTTGTGATTGCAGCCATTGCATGTTCTCTAATCCCAAAATAAATATTTTTTCAGTTTAGAAATATTCATTCTCAAATTAATTCAGTTTTATTTGAAGGAGATAAATCAGCACTTCATCCAATAAATCAAGGAATGTTCTTTGAAATTGCATTCATAATTTTTCAATTTGAACTTCTCGTTGCAACAGAATTTATATCAGAAAAATCTGGCCATTTTATTTTTGAAAAATCAGGATTTAGAAATTTATTGAGACCGGTCTCAAGTTCTAAATTAGTGTTATTAGAGACCGGTCTCAATAAATTTGAACTTTTTCTAAATTCATCCAAAACTTCATCATCAATATAAAAACTTTTTTCTGGATCAAATCCTGCTTTTTCTTTACTAGCTTTTATTTCTTCTTCTCAAAGTGGTGCTCAATGAGTTGAAGCAGTTCCCTCTTTATTAACACTTCATTTACCTATTTTAGTTTCTGCAATAATCAAAAATGGCCTATCTGACATTTTTCACAAAGTTAAAGCCCTATCTATTTCTTTGAAATTATGTCAATCAATTGTAATTACATTCCAGTTTTGTGCTAAAAATCTTTGTTCAATATTTTCATTCCAAGCCAAATCAGTACTTCATTCAATAGTAATTTTATTTGAATCATAAATCATAATTAAATTATCTAATTTTTGATGTCCAGCTAAACTACAAGCTTCATAACTAATTCACTCTTGTAAATCTCAATCACCACAAAAACAGTAAACTTTATGATTTATTGTGCTATCCCTCTCCTCCAAAGGAGAGTTTAAGTGAGGTTGTGTTAGTGTTTGTACATATTTTGAAGCCATAGAAAATCAAACAGAATTAGCTATTCATTGTCATAATGGACCTGTTGTTATCTCAATTCAAGGAACTTCTCAGTATTCTGGATGTCCTGGAGTTTTACTTCAAAGTTGTCTAAAATTTTTTAAATCATCAAGTGAAATATCATATCCAGTTAAATGTAAAAAAGAATAAATCAAACTTGAAGCATGACCTCAACTAAAAACTAATCTATCTCTATTTAGCCATTTTGGATTTTCTGGATTATGTTTTAAATGTTTTGATAAAACAGTAACAATATCAGATAATCACATTGCAACTCAAGGATGTCCAGAATTAGCCCTTTGAATCATATCAGCACTCAAAAATTTAAGTGTATCAGATTGTTTTTGTAATAATTTATTAGTCATAGTTTTTTGGTTAAATATCAGTAATTTTAATTTTTCATTTTAGACTTCAAATTCAAGCTAAAGCTATAATTTGATTAACATTTTGTTTTTCAATAATTTTTCTTGCAATGGCATTTATTGTTGCTCAAGAATCAATAACATCATCAATTAATAAAATATTAGAATTTTTCTTTTCTATATTTCATACTTTAAAACTGTCACAAGCATTTTTAATTCTTCAATCTAAATCAAAAATCTTTTTCTGTTCTAAATAAGTATTTTCTTTAGAAATTTCTAATATTTTAATTTTGCTCCCTTTAGTATTAAAGGGAGCTCCCGAAGGGTGAGGGATTATATTCTGTTTTCCAATATTTTCTAAAAAATATTTTTTTATCTCATCCATAATTTGAACTTCCCTGTTTTTATTTGAACTTTCTAAAAATCAAATATAGTCAAATTTGTAAAATTTATTTAATTCTAAAAATTTTAAATATAAGTTTAATACAAAATAGTCTATTGCCCAAATATTAGATTTTTCTTTAGCTAAAAACATATAATAAGAAGACAGACTTTTACTTTTATAAGCAAAATTATAATTTTCTAAAACAAAAACATTATTTATAATTTTACTATCTGGAAAATTATTATGTATTTTTGTAGTAATTCAAAATAATCCAAAAGTATTTTGTTTTTTTCTATTTTCAACTTTATTAAAACTATTAAATATATTTTTTTTCATATATTCATTAAATTTTAATCTTTTATATCAACTAAATCATAAAAACTTTTCTCAATTTTCATTTTTATGATAAAAATATTTATTTAATAATTTTATTTCTTTTTTATTCATATATTTTTTTGTTACAAAAAAACTACTTCCTTATTTATTATAAGAAGTAGTTTTAAATTTAATATTATTTCAAAAATTATATTTTCAAAAATAAATTAAAATAACCACTTCTTAAATAAAGTAGAAAAAGTAGTTATAAAAAAATGTATTATTTAATTTTTTCATTTATTTTAAAATATTATATTAATATAAACTTATATTATTTTATTTAAGACTTTTGTCAAAAGATTGTTTTTTAAAGATTTGTTATTTCACTATAGTTTCATTTTTTATCTGCCTCTATTGTTTTTAATACAGGTTTTGAAAATCTTCTTATATTAGATTATGAAATATATCAAGGACTAAATTTTATATCAACTAATCAGTTAGCTCTTTCTTTTTTATCCCATTCATTTATTAATTTTGTATAATCTTTTTCTTTAAAATTCAAAACACTTCAAATTTCTAAATCTTGAATTTCTTTAAGTGGTGAGTGGGATTCTCAAAAGGATTTATTAATATTTAAAAGATTTTCTCAATCTATTCATCTGCTTGAACTATTCCAAATACAATTTTCTCAAGTTTTATCTCATATATTTTCTGTTAAAAATCATGAAAATAAAACTTTTCAATTAATATCAGTTATTTCAACTTCATCTTCTAAGCTAAATCTATTTACAGAACTAAAATCATCAATTCAATTTTTAATTTTATCTGAATAAGTAAAAATTCAATTTCAAAATTTATCTCTATCTATTAGTAATAATTCATTATTTTCTAAATTTTCTCTACTTTCTTTATATTTTGATATTTTTTTTAAAAATAAATCATTAAATCAGATTTCTTCAGTAAAACTTTTAAAATTTAATCAAACTGATGCAAATAATGTTTTTATTTTATCTAATCATAATCATTTTTTTTCAATTAATTTTGATAAGTCTTTAATTCAAAATTTTTCTATAAATAAGTGTATTTCTCATATTAATTGAATTACCTCTATTCCTTCAAATCACTCTAAATATTCTTTTTTATATTCAGTTTTTTCTCATTCTCAATTCTCAATTAAAACTCATCATCTTTCTAAAATTTTAGGTAATTCTTTTTTAGTTTCTAAAATAAATTTATGAATTAGTTTATTTACATTTTTTTCTCAATTAAGAGTACTTCATAATTGTTCAATAATATCATTTCTAATAAAGATTAATTTTTTCTTTATTTTCCATTTTATTTCAGGATCTTTGAAATCTAAATTATTAATATTCAAATATTTATTTAATTCTACATTTATTTTTTTTTCTGAAATCTCTGGATTATTTTCTAAAATTTTAATTATAATATGTTGAACTGCTGGAAAATGCTCTTTTGACCTGAATTGAGTTTCTTTTGATAAATCATTTATTCAATTTAAATTTTTATCTCAAGCCCAATTATTATTTAATCAAATAATTTTTCTAACCTTACTTCATTCTTTTATAAAAGGTGTAAAGAAAACTAGTGCTTCATCATCTACTCAAGTAATATAGTGAGTTTTTCAATTTATTTCAATATCAATAATGTATGGGTAACTTCATCCTGAATCTTTAACATTTTTATGCTTTGCTCTTGATGCATTATTTATTAAAATAACTTTTGATTTAGTTCATTCTTCCAAATCTTGTAAATAAGAAATTGATTGAGCAGCAGTTTGTATAGAATTTCACACTTCAGAACCAATTAATGTATAATTAGTTTTTTCTTCAATTTTAGTTTTTTGACTATTTTCTTTATATAATGCAAACTTATCAAAAGTTTATGCCATAATTTTAATCTTTCATTAGTTGTATCTGTTGTTGAAATATTTTTTAAATATTCCTCTCAATTTTTTCATTGAGCAGTGTCTGTAAAATTTATTACAGAATTATTTTTAATTGTCATATTATTTATAATTAATTTTAAAATCACAAAAAAAGACTTAAGGCTTTCCAGTATCCCTTAAGTCTCTAAAAATAATGATTTTAAATTATTTTTGTAAAATAAGAAAATTGATACTGAAGTTAATCATCAGCATCATCATCCCAAAAGTATTTATAAAAATTTGTTTCATATTTTTTATATTTATATATTTAATATTCTTGTATATTTTCAATGATAGTCTGATTCTATCATTTCTAAAGTAGCTTTAGATAATAAATCTACTTTTTCTTCTTTAGTTTTATTTTTCATTTCAGGATCAGGATTTATTAAGAATCCTCAATAAAGTTTCATATCAATTAATCAATTATATTTTATCTCTACTTGATACCATTCTTCTAATTTTTCAATATTTGTTTTTCCTTTTTGATTAATAATTTCAATTATTGTTTTGTATTTTATTGTGTGAAATTCTATTTTTCTTAAAATATCTTCTGTCAAATTATAAGGTTGTAATTTTGTTAATTCAAAATTATTATTTCTCACTTTAGCTTCTGCCATGTTTTGATTTATTGTATTTGTCATATTATTTATATTTAATTTTAAAATCAAAAAAAAGACTTAAGGCTTTCCAGTATCCCTTAAGTCTCTAAAAATAATAATTTTAAATTATTTTTGTAAAACAAGAAAATTGATACTGAAGTTAATCATCAGCATCATCATTCCAGAAATGTTTACAAAAATTTGTTTCATAAATATTTTTTTAAATTAATATATAAACTTATATTATTATTTTTCTAATTTTTGTCAAAAGAAATTTGAAAAATATTTTTTTTTTAATATAATATTTTTAACTTAATTAATAATAAAAAAATATGGCTAAAGATTATGAAGAAACAGATTGGGATAATTGGGAGTATGATGAAAATGATGATGGAACTGGAAGTTCAGTAATTCAAGATGATGAGGAAGAAACTTTAATTTTTAAAGATGCTAATTGAGTGATTCTGAAATGAGGAGAAACAGTTGCTGCAATTAAAGATTTACCAGTAAAAGGTGGGCAAGATATTAAAAGAGGTGATAAATTTAAAAATATTAAATTAACTGATGAGGAAGGTTTAATTGAATCATGAAAAATGGTTTTAAAAACTGAATTCTTCAAAAAAATATAATAAATATAATTTTCAACAGAATGCTTTAGCTTTCTGTTTTTTTTGTATTATTTTTTTTGTATTTATTTATAAATATGATAGAATAAAACCATTAATAATTAATAAAAATAAAATATGTGAAAAATAATTAAAAAATCCGTAGAAAAGATTACTGTAAATAAAGAAAAATTTTCTCTATCTATGAAATGAGAATTTAAAATTGAATTTGCTTCAGATTCTTTTTGACCATATAAATATAAATTTGAAAGAACAGATTGTTATTTTAATGATGGTTTAGAAGATAGATGAACTTCTATTTTTCCTCTACAAAATAAAGAATTTAAAAATACTGAAATATTTTTAGAAACAGATGATATAATTATTGCTGTATGAGAAAGATGAGGTTTAATGTGAGAGGATAAATCTTTTATTGACATAATTAACATTAAAACAGAAAAAAAATATAGACTTTTTACTGATGAAGTAAATTTGATTTATAATGCTGATGATCACATTGTAATTAATGCAAAAGAAACTGAAAGCTGAGTTTTTAAAAACATTCAACTTAATATAGAAACTATGGAAAAAATTTATGAAGAAGATTTTGAACTTCAAGCTTTTTTCAAATCTCTTTATAATGTTACTCAAAACAAATGGTATTTATTAGATTTTTTCCCAAAAGATTATGAAGAAAAAGATGAAGAAAAAAAATATCAACAATGATTTTTTGATCCAAAAGAAGTAAGAAAAAAATGAACGCCAGAATCTTTTGATAGAAAGGATTTTACAGTAATAACTGATTTAGGAAAAATTGATATTTGGGAAGAAAGTAAAAAATAAAAAATTATTTAATCAATTAATGTTATGTATGAAGAAATTTTAGAACCAGGAATTATTTTATGAGATAAAGAACAATCAACAAAAATAATTGTTAAATCAGAAAAAATAAAAAAATTAATAATTTCGAATAATAATTTTAGAAATAATCAAAATTATGTTTTATCTTATGAAGATTTGAATAAAATTTTATGAGTTTATAATCATAGTAGAGGTTCAAGATGAAGTACTTTCAATAATTTTTATGTTTTTTTGAGATATAAATTATATTTATATTTTGTTATTTACATTTATATTTTTACTACTTTTTTACTTTATGACTTTTTATTCAAAAAAAGGTTATAGGCAAAAAGATTTTTTTTATAGAAATAGTTCATTCTATAAAAAGAAAATTCATTTTATAAAAGATAACAATAGAATGTATTATTTTATAAATTAGAAATAAATTTAAAATATGAAACAACAAATAAAAGCATTACTTGAAAATCGAAATTTTAGAAATAATCAGAATTATATAATAAATTGAAATAAAATTAATAAATATATAAAATTTGTTAAATCATATAAATTTAATAAATTAAATGATAGTTATTTTTGAGAGTTATTACTAGAAGAATTTGAAAGAAATAAATTAGAAATGATAAAAAAAGATTTCAAAAAAATATTAATACTTCTATTTATTTCAATATTTTCAATTTTTTTGTGGATTCCAACATTATTATATATTTTATATTTAATATCATATTATTTTTGAAGAGATACAAATTTTAAAAAATTCATTATAGTTAAAGATAATAAAAAAATTATTTTTTCAAAAATGTGGTATTATAAATCTAAAATAAAATTAGGTATTACTAATGTTTATTATAAATAATTAACAAATTATGTGGCAAAAATCGAAAAAATTATTAAAAAATAATAATTTCAGAAATAATCAGAATTATGTAATAAATTATAAAAAAGCAAAAAAATATATTGTGATGGTTATGTCAAACTGAATAAAAATTAATAATAAATATTGATATAATTTGTAAAAAATAGTCAGGTTGTGTAGAAAGAGATTATGAGTAAAATTCATAAAATTTGAAAGAATCAACTTTAAATCATAACCTCTTTCCAATGC
>Ga0256827_10000102_pt1 | contig 44314 bp, 45 predicted proteins | sample CV84metaG_FD_185977 | JGI IMG/M metagenome (GOLD analysis project Ga0256827, IMG submission 185977) | Hydrothermal vent microbial communities from East Pacific Rise, Pacific Ocean - CV84 | ecosystem: Environmental > Aquatic > Marine > Hydrothermal vents | place: Pacific Ocean: East Pacific Rise... | reverse complement strand
GAGAAGTTTTCACAAACATTTTACCAAATGAGAAAAGCAAAAGGTTTAACCATAGAGATGGCTAGAGATAGTTTAGCTCATGTAAACTACTTTGCTACTATGATGATGTATGAGGGTATGGCTGATGGTATGGTATCGGGAGCTGCTCATACAACATCTGATACCATAAGACCTGCTCTACAGATTATAAAAACAAAAAAAGATACTTCTATTATATCTAGTATATTTTTTATGTGTTTAGATACAAAAGTACTAGTATATGGTGACTGTGCTGTAAACTTAGACCCAAGTGCCAAAGAGTTAGCTCAAATAGCCATCTCATCTGCTGATACAGCTAAAGAGTTTGGCATTGAGCCAAAGGTTGCTCTACTCTCATACTCTACAGGTACATCAGGTTCAGGTCCAGATGTAGATAAAGTTAGAGAAGCTACTAAAATAGCCCAAGAGTTAAGAGTTGATTATCTTATAGAGGGACCTATGCAATATGATGCTGCCATAGACAAAAGTGTGGCTAAAAAGAAATTACCTCAAAGTAGAGTAGCTGGTGAAGCTTCTGTTTTTATATTTCCAGATTTAAATACAGGTAACAACACATACAAAGCAGTACAACGATCCACAAATGCACTAGCCATTGGACCCATAATGCAAGGTTTAAGACTACCCATAAATGACCTTAGCCGAGGATGTTTAGTAGATGATATAGTAAACACTGTAGCTATTACAGCTATACAAGCACAAAGAAGAGAAAAAGATGATTAAAAAAACTAAAATACTTGTATTAAACTCTGGTAGCTCATCTTTGAAGTCACAATACTTCATAGATCAAAAAAAGATAGCTTCTATAGTTATTGAACAAATTGGTGAAAAGAGTAGCATTTCTACCATAGAGTATAGTTCAAATGTGATTACAGACAATCAAATAGTAACAAACCATCACGAAGCATTAAAAAAACTCTTTTTACTATTAAAAGAGTCTAAAGTACTAAAAAATATTGAAAAGCTTAATGCTGTTGGTCATAGAGTAGTACACGGAGGCTCAAAGTTTAACTCCCCTACTCTTATAAACAATGAAGTCATAGAAGCTATATCTTCACTCACACCACTAGCACCACTACATAACCCTGCAAATCTTGAAGCCATAAAGCTCATAAGAGATGAGTACCCAACACTAAACCAAGTAGCAGTATTTGACACTGCATTTCATCAAACTTTAAAAGAGTACTCTTATACTTACGCTTTACCTCATAAACTTTGTAAAGATTATGACATTCGCCGTTATGGATTTCACGGTACTTCACACTCATTTGTGGCTAAAGAATCAGCAAAAATTTTAGGTAAAAAACTCAAAGAGTTAAACCTTATAACCCTACACTTAGGAAATGGTGCATCTGCAACTGCCATACAAGCAGGTAAAAGTATAGATACTTCAATGGGTATGACTCCTTTAGAGGGGCTAGTTATGGGAACAAGATCTGGAGATATTGACCCAGCTATTATTGCATACCTTTTAAAAAACAGCAATAAAAGCATAGAAGAGATAGAAAATATTTTAAATAAGCAAAGTGGTCTAAAAGGTATTTGCAACATAAATGACATGAGAGAAGTATTAAGGCAAAGTGAAAAACAAAATAAAAAAGCGAAACTAGCACTAGATATATTTGTATATCGTATAAAAAAATATATAGGTGCATACACAGTAGCTCTAGGAAAAGTAGATGCCATAGTATTTACAGGTGGTATAGGAGAACACTCCCCTAAAATAAGAGAGCTAATATGCCAAGGATTAAACCAATCTATAGGAGTAAAACTAGATAAGAGTAAAAACAACAACTCAAAAGTAAAAATAAACTCTAAAAATAGTAAAATTAAAATTTTAAATATATCAACAGATGAAGAGCTAGAGATAGCTCTTCAAACTGCTGAAGTTTTAAAGATATAAGTTAATTTAATTCAACATCAAAACATGCATTTTTTGTACTATTTGCATCATAAATATCTAAAAGATAGTTTGATTTTTGTAAATCTATTTTTACTATTTCAATATTTTCTACTCTATTAGTACTTTGAGCTACTAGATTATTTGATAGATCTAAAATATATAAGTCTGGATTTGTTACTGATGTAGATGTACTCTCTACTACTTTTAGTACATAACTACTATTAGTATCTATAGAAAACTTAATATACTCTCTATTACCTAGTTTATTTAGTGTTCCATTATTATATTTAGGACATACATTTACACTAGAACCAACTATTAATTTTTTATATGTAGGTAATTCAGATGCTTTATTTGTTCTAGCAGTACCATTTATATCTATAATTTCTGCTATATCCTCATCTTCTAAGATATTATCTATTTCTATACTATTACTAGGATTTTCTTTTTTTAAATATGTTATAAATGAAAAAATACTTGTAAATAGCTCTGTAGTTTTTTGAGAACCTACCATTACTTTATGAATAGGTTTAAATCCTAAACTCAACTTATCTCTATTATCATCTTTATCATCATAAATATCATAAAGTACACGCTGAATAGAACCTTCATTATACCAACCTATATTTGTATTTGTACCTGACTCAATATCGAAATATGAACCAGATGATTGATTATATCCATTTGTATCAAAGTAGATAGGGTCATCTAGTGCCATAGCAGAAAAAGCATTGCATAAACCTTCACTAAATGCAACACGAATATCTAATATATCACCAATTAAATGTTTTCCTCCTATATTATCAGATCTTGAAAATTTATCTTCATAATAATGAAACCACTCATGAGCTATAATATGGTTATCATACTCATCTGTATTGAGATCTTCTTTACCTAAAATATAAATATTATTATTTTTATAATATGTTGTACCAATATTACCACTACTAATATCTCCAATATCTGTACTATTTTCTGTAGACCAATTAAGTGTAAGTTTTGGAAATGAAACTATTTTATTTGCACTTAATACAATTTTCATAGAGCTATATATGGTATCTAATATAGCAAAAGGTGCTGCTTCTCTTTTAGAGCTATAAGAGCTACCACCCCAACCAGAAGATGCATGTATATTTCTAATGCTATTATTTGAACCTGTACTTTTAACTTTATCTTCTAAAACATAAAGAGAGTTATTTTTTGTATTATCTACAACTTTTACATCCCAAGATGCAAGTTTTGATTTTTGCATTTTTGCAGAGACTTTTATTTTGATATTTGTATTTTTTGGTAATTTAAAATCATATTTTCCTAAGCTATTAGTATATGTAGAGGCGTAAGTCTTACCACTGCTATCTACAGCAACAACTAAAACTTCTTTAACACTTCTCTTTGTTATATTTGAATAATCAAGACCTTTATGGTTACTTTTTACAGGAATATAATCATAAGTTACAACTCCTGAAACATCTACCATAGAAGTTGGATCTTTTGAATCATTAGTAACTTCAATAGATACAGTAGCCTCTTTTGAATCTTCTATACCATCATTTGCTACATATTTAAAACTATCTTCTCCTACATAAGTACTTTGTGGAGTATAGATTAAATTTGGTGATGTACCACTAAGAGTACCAAAACTAGGAGTTTCAATAACTCTAAATGTAAGGTTATCATCATCTTTATCACTACCTGTTAATATTATATCAACACTTGAAGAGTTATCTACAGTTATACTTTTTCTATCTGCTATTGGTGCATTGTTACCTTCTGAATTATTATTATCAGGTTTATTTAAAGTACCATCAAAAGAGCAATAAAAACCTTTTGTAGATGCTTCGGTATCTTCACAAATATCTTTCATAAGTGTTGGCCAGATATTACTATCTTTACAAGATGTAAAGATAAATATTGATAATATAATAAAAAGTTTAAATCGTATATGTTTCATATATATACCTTGAATTGAGAATAATTTATATTATTATACCTTATAGGCACTTTCAGATTAGTAAGAAGCAAAATAATAAAAAATTTTATTTATAAATAGAGTTAAACTATATTTTACATCCTCTTCCTGCAATATCTTTTAAACTTGATTCTCTGAACATTTTTTGTAATAAATATTTTGGTTCCATCCATTGATCATGTAAAGCACATTTGCACATACCATTACAAAAACCTATACCAAGGACACACTGTTCATCTTCTATAGAATCGTTAAAAACATCTAAAATATCATTTACCATAATTTCAGATATTTTTTTATCAAATCTATAACCACCATCTCTACCACGAGTAGATACAACTAAACCAACTTTAACTAATTCTGTCATAATCTTAGTTAAAAATTTATAGGGAATATATAGTGCTTCAGCAAGTTCTGTAGCATTTAAGAGTTTAGAATCTTTTTGATCAGCCATATAAGCTAAGATTCTTATTGCATATTTAGAACTGTTACTCAGTTGCATTTGACCCCTTTAAATCATCATTTAAACACCATAATTATACAAAAAAAAATATTAATACTACTTAAAGGTAGAATTAAAGTTATCTCGCTAATATTCCGACTTACTACTCTATGGTAGAATTTAAAAAGAGGATAATTTTATGACTGAACGCATAACAAAAAGTATGGCAAAAAATATCTATTATGGCGGTGGAACATTTGCCCTTATGATATTTATTGCTTTAACTTTTGATACTGTACATCAAATTCCAAAACGATCAAATCAACAAAACATGACACAAAGTGTTGTAGCTGGAAAAAAACTTTGGGAGAAAAACGACTGTGTCGGTTGTCACACTATAGTTGGAGAGGGAGCATATTATGCACCAGAGCTTATGAATGTATTTCAAAGAAGAGGAGCTTCAGACGAGACAACATTTAAAGCTTATATGCAAGGTTGGATGGCTGCACAGCCACTAAGCGCACCAGATAGAAGAAAAATGCCACAATTTAATTTAACTCCATCAGAAGTTGATAACTTATCAGACTTTTTGATTTGGACATCAAAAGTAAATGCCAATGATTGGCCACCAACAATTGAAGGATAGGAGAAAAATATGAAATATACATCACAAATGGTCGCAAAACCATATTTTATTTTTGCATTGATTCTTCTAGCAGGAGAAATTCTTTTTGGATTACTTATGGGTATTCAATATATTTGGGGAGATTTTTTATTTCCATTAATTCCATTTAATGTACTTAGAATGGTTCATACTAACTTACTTATAGTTTTACTACTATTTGGTTTTATGGGAGCAACTTACTATCTAGTTCCTGAAGAGACAGAGAGTGAACTTTGGAGTCCTAAATTAGCAATTATTACATTTTGGATTTTTGTAGTAGCAGGTGTACTAACCATTTTAGGTTATCTTTTTGTTCCTTATGCTACATTAACAGAACTTACATTTAATGAACTTTTACCTACTATGGGTAGAGAATTTTTAGAACAACCATTACCAACTAAAGTAGGTATTGTACTTGTTGTTCTCTCATATCTTTTAAATGTAACTATGACTGTACTAAAAGGAAGAAAAACTGTTATTACAACTGTACTACTTACAGGTCTTTTAGGTCTTGCTGTATTCTTCTTATTTGCATTTTATGTTCCTGATAATCTTATTATGGATAAATTTTTCTGGTGGTTTACTGTTCACTTATGGGTTGAAGCAACTTGGGAACTTATTTTAGGTGCTATTTTAGCCTTTGTACTTATTAAAGTAACAGGTGTAGATAGAGAGCATATTGATAAATGGTTATACCTTATTATTGCTATGACTATGGTATCTGGTATTTTAGGTACAGGTCACCACTTCTTCTATATGGGTGCTCCTGAATATTGGTTATGGATTGGATCTATTTCATCTGCTGTTGAACCTTTACCTTTCTTACTTATGATTCTATTTGCATTCACAATGACTAGAGAGAGAAAGATACAACATGATAATGAGATGGCTCTTACTTGGGCAAAAGGTACTGCTGTAATGGGATTCCTTGGAGCTGGAGTTTGGGGTTTCTTCCACACATTAGCACCTGTAAATATGTATACACACGGTACACAGTTAACAGCAGCACATGGTCACCTCTCATTTTATGGTGCATATATTATGATTATATTTACTATGGTATCTTATGCTATGCCAATCTTAAGAGGTCGTCCTCATGGTAACTCAGCAAAAGCACAAAAAGTAGAATTGGCTTCATTTTGGATGATGAATATAGGTATGATTGGGCTTACTTTAGCACTTAGTGCAGCTGGACTTGTTCAAATATTTGATCAAAGAGTTGGAACTAGTCTTATAGGTTTCATGGAGTCACAAGAGTCTATAAATGGTATCTATATGATAAGAGCTGGTTTTGGTCTACTTGTATTTTCAGGATTACTTACTTACTTCTATAGTTTCTTTGTAAAAGAAGAAACTAAACAAGCATAGGTCAAGTAAAAATGCTTCATTATTGGCTTGAGTTTGAAGAGAGTATGGGCAAAGTTTGGGATAAATATCTCAACAAAAAAGTCCATAAATTTCATGAAGAACAGAGAGTCTATTTTGAAGATATTTCAAAATCTTTACATATTTTTCATCGCCTTATGGGTGGTGAAAAAGCAAAAGAACTTCAAATAACTGACAAAAGATATGTCGAAACTTCTAGAACACTATTGGAAAAAATTTCATTTTTAGGAAAAGAGTTTTTTTTAACTTGGCAAGATGAAGAGTCTGTTTATCTACCTGCATCATTTGCTTATTTTGATACAAAAGAAGAAAATGAGATGCTTTACTATTGGCTTATTGCACTAGCTACACAAATAGATAATATTAGTAATAACAATCTTATAGAAAAAAATCAAAAAGCTATGAAATACCTTACAAAACGATATAGTGGTTTTGATATTTTTTATAATAAATCAACTTCTTATCTTATGGATAAATATGAACAATTATCATTTCTTAAATCTTTAGAAGAACAATCTAATAAAGATTTAATAGATGATTATCCAAATCCATTATGGATATATCCACCTACAATTACATTAAATTATGCAAATAATATTGATGACGAAAACAAAGAAGAACCTACAAGAGAAGAGAGTACTGATAAATCAGAAGAACTGCATATGAAAAAGCAGACAGAACAGATAGATGACAAACATGAGACTGATGGTTTTTTAGCCTTTTTGCCTGAATCACTAATGAGCATATTTGAGCAAGTAAATGTAGATAGATGTGAAGATGATAGCTTTGATGAAGATGCTCTATACCATGCTGAAGACTTAGATGAAATAACCATTGGTCAAAAACAAGCAAATCTCTCAGCTCGTATTAAAATGGACTTAGAACTTATGCCAGATAATACAATAGTATACCCTTTAGGCAAAGGACATTTTGTAGATGAATGGGATTATAAAAAGAGTGATTATCTTTTAAAATATGCACATATCTTACCACAAGTAACAATGAATGTTGTTCCTATTGATTTACCACAACGACTAAGAAGAACTGTAAAGAAGATTCAAGGTGAACTAGACATGTTACAACTTGATCGTATTAAAAATGATTATCTTCCTTATGGTGATGAACTAAATATGGATAGTTGGATAGAGTATCTTTCTCATCAAAACAGATCTATGCATCATCAAAATTTCTATACAACTTATGAGAAAAAAACACGAGATATGTCAACTCTACTTTTAGCTGATATTTCACTCTCTACAGAAGGTGGTATTACTCAAGATATCCGTATTATTGATGTAATTAAAGATTCATTAATGGTCTTTAGTGAAGCTTTAGAAAAATTAGAAGATAAATTTGCAATATATACTTTCTCTTCTTTACAAAATAAAAAAGTTTATTTTAATATAATTAAAAACTTTAAAGATAAATATAATGCACTTATTAGAGGAAGAATTGATAGCATAAAACCTCAATACTATACACGAATGGGTGCAGCAATTAGAGAAGCAACAAAAATCTTAGACAAACAACAAAGTAGTAGTAAACTTCTACTTATCATTAGTGATGGTAAGCCAAATGATGAAGATAGATATGATGGAAGATATGGAATAGAAGATACAAAAAAAGCCCTAGAAGAAGTGAAGAAAAAAGGTATTACTCCTTTTTGTATCACAATAGATTTAGATGCAAAGGAGTATTTGAGTTATCTTTTTGGTCGTAATGGATATGCTATTGTTCGTGATGGTCAAAAATTACCAAAAGTACTTACTGAAGTCTATATAAACTTAACAAAATAAGGAATAACTATGTCAAATAACTATTATTTACCACAATCAAATGAAGTAGAGCTTTTTGAAGCTGCGGCACAAATGAACTTACCTATCCTTATTAAAGGACCTACAGGATGTGGAAAAACAAGATTTATTGAATCAATGGGAGAGAAACTTAAAAGAGATGTATATACTGTAGTATGTCATGATGATTTAAGTGCAGCAGATTTAGTAGGGAGGCATTTGATTAATGACAATGGTACATACTGGCAAGATGGTCCACTAACAAAAGCTGTTAGAAATGGTGGTATTTGTTATATTGATGAAATTATAGAAGCAAGAAAAGATACAACGGTGGTGCTGCATTCATTAGCTGATTATAGAAGAGTACTACCCATAGATAGAACAGGTGAAGTAATAGAAGCTCACCCAGACTTTATGTTAGTAGTCTCATATAATCCAGGGTATCAAAACATCCTTAAAGGAATGAAACCCAGTACAAAACAGCGTTTTATTTCACTAAGTTTTAACTACCCTAAAGCTGAAATTGAAAAAGAGGTGATTATGCAAGAGAGTAGTGTAAATGCCGATATAGCACAAAAACTTGTTAATATTGCAAGTGAAATAAGACAATTAGACGATACAGACATTCAAGAAGCAGTCTCAACACGACTACTTATATATGCAGCAAAACTAATAGTTAAAGGTTTTAACCCATATCAAGCATGTATGCACTCTATTGTTGAATCACTTAGTGATGAAGAGGATGTACTTAAAGTACTAGAGAAACTTATATTACTTCACTTTAAAAAGCACTCAAATGTCTAATTTTACTACTTTAAAAGAGAAACATCCTCCTGGTGATTTTGCAATTTGGATTCTTATTTATGTTGAACTTATTACTTTTGGACTATTTTTTATAGGATATGCTTTTTCAAGACGAGGAAACATAGAGATGTTCAATAGCTCACAACTAATGATAAATCAAACATCTGGATTTATAAATACTTTTATTTTAATAAGTAGTAGTTATTTTGTTGCTAAAGGTATTGAGTATATAAGAACTATGAACAGAGATAATATAAAAGAATCTAATAAAAAAGCTTCTAAATGGCTTATCTTTGCTATAGCTTGTGGTGTAGCATTTTTACTTATAAAAATATCAGAATTTTATTATATATTCTCTCAGGGAATAACATTGAGTACAAATAAGTTTTTTATGTTTTATCTACTAGTTACAATGTTTCATTTTATGCATGTATTTTTAGGAACTATTATTCTTTTTAATATTTATAAACGCACAAAAATTGCAGGTTATACTCCAGATGATTATTTAGGATTTGAATCAGGTGCATCTTATTGGCATATGGTTGATTTATTGTGGATTGTACTTTTTCCACTTATATATATAATAAGATAAGGACAAAACTAATGAAAATAAAAAGAACTTTAGAATATATATGGATACTTTTAATTATACTTACAATTTTTGCTTATCTATTAGGGTATCTTAAATTAATTAGTACTTCACTAGTTGGTATATTACTTTTAACTACATTCATAAAAGGGGCTTTAGTTAGTGATTACTTCATGGGATTAAAAAGTGTTTCTGGGAAATATAGATTTATGCCTATAATTTGGCTCAGTGTAGTTATTACATTGATTAGCATAGCATATTATTTCCCATTATCTACAACTAATTAAATTTAGCTTTGAGAGTAATTAAGATTAAACTTCTAAAAATCCTCTCATTGCATATATAAAGTCGTCTCTTTGTTTCTTAAATTTATCAATAGACTCAGACATACAAGCCTTTTGTAATTCATCTGCACTTTTAGCTATATCAGTTAAGCCTAAATTTAACAGTACTCCTTTAAGTGCATGAAAATCATTTTGTAAATCTTTATTTAATCTATCTATTAAACTTATTTTATCTACATACTCTTTAATACTACCTCTTGCACTTGTAAGTAGTTCTGTTGCTAGCTCAGTACCAAAATTCTCTTTAAGATTATTAAACGCTTCATTTTTAAGTAAATTTATTTGAAGATCTTCTACAGAACTTCGTGTAGTTCTTATATTATCTTGAATATTAACATCAATATTTAATAGTTCCACAAATGTCTTTTTAATCTCTTCTATATCTAATGGTTTTTCTATAAAAGCATTCATTCCACTATTTAGTGCTACTTGCACATCTTCATCATAAACATCAGCACTCATGCAAACTATAGGTACATCTCTATTGAATTTTCGTATAGCTTTAGTTGCCTCTAATCCATTCAATACAGGCATTCGTATATCCATAAATATAATATCATAATAGTTACTTTTAACTATATCTATAGCCTCTTGCCCATTACAAACACTATCACAAATTAGAGTAAAATTAACTTTAAACATCTCTTCTATATATTTTCTACTCATATCAACATCTTCGACAACAAGTACTTTTAATTCAGAAAAATCTATTATGCTAGTGTTAGTAACATGTTTTTGAACAAACCACTCCTCTAGCGTATAAATAAGATTTGTTGTAGTAATTGGTAAATCAATAACTTTATCAAAAACTGGTAAATTAGTAGTAATATTTTTTTCAATAAGTGCTAAACATTCTACATTTTTATTAATCACCTTTAATGTAGAGATAATATCTGAAATAGAACAAAATATACTACTTAAATCAAATATAACAATATCATATTTAACTTGACTAGATAATAAATCTTTTATAGTTAAATCTATATCATGACTTGGACTATAATAATATACTTCAGCATCAAAATTATATAAGCTATTAGATAATAAATTAGTATATTGGTCATTATCTGAAAATACTAATATTTTTTTATTAGAAAGAACATTCAAATATTTTTTCTCCTCTCCCTGCTCAACAACAAATGTAACAGAAAAAATACTACCAACTCCCTCTGTAGAACTTACTTCTATATTACCATCCATTAATTTAATAATCTCTTTAGATATATGTAGACCTAAACCAAAACCTTGTGTACTATCTCCTGTTACAAAAGGGTCAAAAAGGGCATCTTGCACCTCTTGTGACATTCCTATACCACTATCTTCAATATTTACTGTAACTCTAATTTTATTATTTTCTATATTTACTATCTCTTTTACATAATACTTTATAAAACCTGACTTAGTAAATTTTGCTGCATTTGATAAAAAATTTAACATAACTTGTTTTATTCGTCTAGCATCTGCTAAGATAGTATGAGATAAGAATGGTATATCTACCTCTAACTTAACATCTGGATGTAAGCTAGCTTTAATAACATCTACACAATCCATTAAAATAGTATGACAACGAGTCTCTTTTTTATCTAATGATATTTCATTATTTTCAAGTTTTACAATATCTAAGAAATCACCAACGAGTAAAAGTAAATATTTAGAACTGTGTAACATACGATTCAAATAAGCTTTTTGTTGACTATCTAATTGTGTATTTTCAAGTAATTCCCCATAACCAAGTATAGAGGTAAGAGGAGTCCTTAATTCATGACTTATAGAAGCCATAAATAAATTTTGTTTATTCTGCATAATTATATAGTACTAGATTTATGAGCAAAGCAAAAAGATATTTTTGAAGATAAATCTTCAATATTAAATGGTTTATTTACAAACTCATTAGCTCCTATTGCTCTTAATTCATCTTCATTATTATCTATAGATATTATAATAATAGGCATACTATTAAATATACTATTTGACCTTATCTTTTTAAGAACATCCATACCATCTATAATTGGCATTCTTATATCTAAAAGAAGCATATCAAATTTTTCACTAGACTCCAATAACTCTAATGTATGTTTTCCATCATGTGCCATAACAACATTAAAATCAGATATTTTTTTTAGTAAAGTTCTTACTAATTGTGCATTAAAAGTATCATCTTCAGCTAGTAATATATTTTTTGTTCCTAAATGTTTTAAACTCATATATTCTCCTTATATTTCAATAGTAACATTATATTATAATGAATGCCCTCTTAGAACATCAAGTACATTAGTAGCATAACTACCTTTTGGTAAAGTAAAACTTACTTCATAGTGAGCTTTCTCTTCTACATAATTTTTCTTTATCTCTGTAACTTGTATCCATGCATAGCGTCTTGTGCCATTTAGCTTCATCTCTTCAATAAATGGTTTTTCTAGTAGCCCTGCTGTACCTAAAGATGGTTTTGCTTTAGCTCCAGCCAATAGTCCTGCTGGTGCTATGTCTTTACTTTGAAATCTTTTTGCCTCTTCTTCTACATCTTCTACTGAAAATATGCGTCCATAAGGGTAGTGCATCATTATATCACCCTCAACAAGTTTAAAAAAGTTTGGTTGCTTTTTTGTACCATTTAAAGAGCCAACAGGTAGTTTCATTATCTGCTCTGCTTCTTCTTGTGTAAAACTATCAAGTAGATGACTAAGCTCTACCCTTTTACTTAACCATCCATTAAACAAGTAAGACTGATAAGATCCCATAAGAAACTCTTTAGTTTTTCTGTCTCTGATTTTGAGTTTACCCTCTATAAGTTTTTTACCATCTTCCCAGTTATTACCATCTGTTCCAAATCGTTGGTTACCAAAATAGTTTGGAACCCCATTTTTCTTTATCCATTTTAGTACTGAGTCTAATTTATCTTTTTGTACACCCAAAACTTTTTTTAGACGAATGTTAAATCTATTACCCTTTAAATGTCCTACTCGTATTTTGTTGTTATGTCTAAATGTATCTAATATTTTTATTTTCTCATGTGTAAACTCTTTAAGCTTCTCTTCATTATTTGCAGCAAGTACCGATATATACTGAATGGTCATGGCATGTTTATCTTTAAGACCTGCATACCCCATGTCTCTACGACGAATACCTACATGATTTGAGAGTACATCAAGCATTTCCCAAGTTGTCATATCTTTTTTACGAACTTTTAGTACTAAGTGTTCACCCTCTCCTGTAAATTCATAAAGAGGAATCTCTTCAACAGAGAAGTCACGAGGAGAGGAGTTAAATACAAACTCATTTTTAACATTTAAAGGGTAGATTAATTTCATATAATTCTTTCAAAATTGTTTTACTAACATTTTATCTAAAAAATGTATAATTCAAATAATAATTATCTACTCAACACTAACTTCAATTTTTCCATTTATGGCATTAAAATTTACTTTTGAACCTTCAACTACTCTATCTTCAAGTATTAGCTCTGCTAATCTATCTTCAACCTCTTCGTATAAGGCTCTTTTTAGAGGTCTAGCACCATATACTGGATCAAAACCTGCTTGAGCTATGTAAGCTTTTGCAGAGTCTGAAAGAGTTATAGTTATATCTCGTTCAGATAGTTTTGCTTGAATATCTTTAAACAGAATATCTACTATTTTTGTAATAGCATCTAAATCAAGAGGATTAAATATAACAATATCATCAAGTCTATTTAAAAACTCTGGTTTAAAATTTCTTTTTAGTTCATCATTTACGGCTAATTCTCTCTGCTTTTTATCTAAAATAGTCATAATCTTATCTGATGCAATATTTGATGTCATAATAATAATAGTATTTTTAAAATCTACTGTTACACCCTTATTATCTGTAAGGCGACCATCATCTAGCACTTGTAAAAGTGTGTTAAAAACATCTGGATGAGCCTTCTCTATCTCATCAAATAGTACTACTGAGTATGGTTTTCTTCTTACAGCTTCAGTAAGTTGCCCACCCTCATCATAACCAACATAACCAGGAGGTGCTCCCACTAAACGGCTTGCTGCATGTTTCTCCATATACTCTGACATATCTATTCGTATGAGAGATTTTTCACTATCAAACAGAAATTTTGCAAGAGTTTTAGCAACTTGGGTTTTACCTACACCTGTTGGACCTAAAAACATAAATGAACCTATAGGACGGTTCAGGTCTGAAAGACCAGCTTTATTTCTTTTTATGGCTCTAGCAACTGCTTTTAGTGCCTCTTCCTGTCCTACTACCTCCTCTTTAAGTATGCTCTCAATAGCTAGTATTTTCTCTTTTTCACCCTGAAGCATTTTACTTACAGAAATTCCTGTCCATCTACTTACTATACTAGCTATCATATCTTCATCTACAGAGTTTTTAAGTAAAGTTCCTTCAGACATCATCTTAGCCCACTTCTCTTCAAGCTCTGCTAGTTTTTGTTTCTGCATTGGTATTTGACCATGCTCTATCTCTGCTACTTTTGAGAAGTTACCCTCTCTTTTTACAGCTTCTGCTTGAGTTTTTAGGCTATCTATAGTTGTTTTAACCTCTGCAATATCGTTAAATACCTGTTTCTCATTATCAAACTGATTTTGAAGAGCTCTCTTATGCTCTTCTAGGTCAGCTAACTCTTTTACAATCTCTTCAAGTCTTGAAGAGTTTTTTTCACTCTCTTCCATTTTAAGAGCTTCTCTTTCAACTAAAAGTGTAGAGATCTCTCTTTTTGATTTAGCCAAATCTGTCGGTTCAGACTCTATTTGCATCTTCAACTCTGCAGCGGCTTCGTCTATTAGGTCTATAGCTTTATCTGGTAAGAATCTATCAATAATATAACGATCAGAAAATTTTGCTGCAGCAACCAGTGCTGAGTCTGTTATATTTACATTGTGATGAGACTCTAGTTTATCTTTTATACCTCTTAATATTTGTAGAGCCTCATTGATGCTTGGCTCATCCACTTTAACAGGTTGAAAGCGTCTTTGAAGAGCTGTATCTTTCTCAAAATATTTTCTATACTCTTTTAGAGTTGTTGCCCCTATAGTATGGAGTTCACCTCTAGCAAGAGCTGGTTTTAAAATATTTGCTGCATCCATTGAACCTTCAGAAGCACCTGCACCTACAATAGTATGAATCTCATCTATAAATAAAATGACATTTGCTGCCTCTTTAACTTCATCTACAACTGCTTTTAGTCTATCTTCAAACTCTCCACGATACTTTGCACCTGCTATAAGTCTTGACATATCAAGACTAATTACACGCATTTTTTGCAAACTTAAAGGTACTTCCTTATTGACAATTCGTTGTGCCAAACCCTCTACTATGGCTGTTTTACCAGTTCCAGGTTCACCAATGAGAATTGGGTTATTTTTAGTTTTACGAATGAGTATCTGCATCATTCGTTGTACCTCTTCATCTCTACCTATAACAGGATCTAACTCGCCATCTAATGCTTTTTGATTTAAGTCTATACCATACTGTGCTAATGCTTCTAGTGTCTCATCTCCAGATTGTGAGTCTATCTGCTTACCACCACGAATACTCTCTAAAGTCTTTTTAAATTCAGAGACATCAAGGTATTTACCTAAAACCTGATTAATGAAACTCTCACTTGTATTTGCAAGCAACCAAGCATCTACAGCCAAATACTCATCTCCATTAGCTGTCATAACACCCTCAGCATTTTGTAAAGAGCGAACCAACTCTTGTCCCAGTTTAATATTCTCTTTAGTTACGGTTGATACTGTAGGTAATTTAGCTGCTACTGATTTAGCATCTAACTCTATGGCTGCTTTATCAATAGACATTTTTATTAGAGCCTGATTTAAGATAGATGAGCTGTTAGTTAGTAAAGCCCATACAAGGTGAATTGGATGTACTTCTTGATTTTTATTATGTAAAGCAAGCGATACTCCAGACTCAATAGTACCTTGCATTTGATTTGTTAATTTTTCTAAAATATTCATAAAAACTCCTTATAGTTATTTAAGTTATGGTTTATTATACAACCTTTAGTCTACTATTGTCAAGTTTATTTATAAAATTTTATAAAGTTTATCTATTTTCTAATCATTAATTAGTGTAGTGATGACTCTTACAAGGGTACATTTTACTATTATTAGCAACTTTTGCAAAAATAGTTAGAGGCATATTTAACTTTTTAGCTATTTCATGTACTTTATCTAAATTTTCTTCTTTAAAACCTACTAACATTTCATACTCTTCTCCAGAAAAACCAATTTCTTTATTAATATTCTTTAATATATCAAACCCATAACTATTTGCTTTTAGCATTTTATTTGTATCACAATATAGTCCATCTGATATATCCATGCCTGTTCTTAAAAAAGATCTTGCTTGATGTATAAACTCTACTCTTAATTTAGGTTCAAAAAAACGAGAATTTTTACTTATTTTTTCTCCTCTAAAAAGCATATCTAAATCTTTTTTACTCTCACCTAATGTACCAGTATAGGCTAGTAGATCACCCTCTTGTAAACCTGTTCTTAAAAGAGGATTTAAACTTTTAGAGATAATAGTTATTGAGATATGTAACTTATCTCCACCTACGGTATCCCCACCTATTATTTCACATCCAAACTCTTTTGCAGTCTCTTCTAAACTTTGACTGATTTGATCTATCTCCTCTAATTTTAACTCTTTAGGTAGAGAGAGTGTAACTAAAGCATATTGTGGTTTTGCATTCATAGCAATAGCATCTGAGATATTTACAAGCATAGCCTTACGACCTATCTGTTTAAGAGACATCCACTCTCTTTTAAAATGTACATCTTCAAAAAATGCATCCATACTATATAATGTATCTTCAATAACAGCAGCATCATCACCTATATATTTTGAATTTAATTTGCTTATGAGGTACTCTTCTTTATCCATATTAATTAATATCCTTATCTATATTGGTAAAATTGTAACATATATTAATCAATTTTACTTTGTTTAACTATTTAAACTTTTTTTACTACTAATTGAAGTTATAATCTATGTAATTATATTTAACAAGGATATACCTATGCAACATAGACTAGAAGTTCGTGCCTTTTTCTTTAATGCTAAAACAGACTATTTACCATACTATAAAAACTTTATTATTACACTTGATGGCTCTAAAAGAGCTGAAGATATACTAAGTGAGATTCAAAAGCAAAATGATAATTTTGCCTATCCTAATGAAAAATTAATATTTAAAATAAACGATCTTGTAGTGCAAGGTGGACAAAGTGTAGAGTCTATTGTAGAGAGACTTGGTCTTGAACTACAAATAGATCCTATACTATCTTACCGTTCAAATAACTGTCTCATTATTAATGATGATGACTTTATGAAAAGTTTTGAACTATTAGCTCCTTATGCAACAGAGGTTGATAAAAAGTATTATGAGTCACTATACTCTATACACTATGCATCTGAAACTTTTAAATTTTCGCATGATTATATTGGTGATGCTATTTTACTTTTAGCTTATAGGATGATAGAAAATGGCTCAGAGTATAAAGATGAAATCATTAAAGCTATATCTGATGAGTATGATGGATTAGAAGCTTGCGAATATGAAAACAACTTCTTTAATCCAGAGTATCACACTAAAGCCATAGAGTCACTTAAAGGTATGAATAACTTTACAATAAAAAGTAGTATATTAGATAAATTTGCCCAAAAACTATCTCAAAAAGCACTTACAGTATTTGACAAAGATAGCATTGAGGGATTAAATGTTGCTTGTTATGCAGGAAATTCAGAACTTTTAAATGTAGTAAGTAATAAAATTGAATCAAACTTAGGTAAAGTTATAAACTTTTCAAGAGAAAAAAGATTAGCAGGTACATCTTTAGTTGGGAAACAAAATAGTTTAGCATTTTTAAAAGCAGCCAAAACACTACTTGATGCCTTAGATTCAGGTGCAGAGCTATTAATAGTAGTTAAAGATGATGATATAGAAATGTTTAGAACAAACTTTGTATCAATAGAAAAAAGAATTGGTAGAGATATTACTCTTCCTATGTTATCATATAAAGAGTTCAATGAGCTTATTTCTAAAAATTAAAATAGCTTAATGTAAATTATGCTTTAAAACTAACTCTTCACCTATATAAGGTGAAGATGTGTAACACACTTTTACACTTCCTCTCTTTTTTTAATCACTATTAAATAAACTAATACTAAATTGTAGATATAATTAATGCAAATTGCAAACAAAAGGATATAGCTATCATGAGTAATACTTCAGATGTTAAAATCTACGAATATGATGCAGTAATTGTTGGTTCTGGATTAGCTGGTTTGGCTGCTGCCAAAGAGTTAACAGAAGCTGGTAAAAAGACTGCTATCATAACAAAACTTCATCCACTAAGAAGCCACTCTGGGGCAGCACAAGGTGGTATAAATGCTGCACTTGGTGAAGAGGACTCTACTGAACTTCATGAGTTTGATACTGTTAAAGGTTCTGATTATCTAGCCGATCAAGATTGCGTTGAGCTTATGTGTACAAAAGCTCCTGAGACTATTAGATGGGCAGAGAGAATGGGAGCAGCTTTTTCAAGAGATGAAAATGGCAATATTGCCATTAGACCTTTTGGTGGACAGAGTAAACCTAGAGCATGTTATGCTAAAGATCGTACAGGTCTTGCTGTACTTCAAGCTATTTATGAACAAGCCTTTAGAGCTGGCATAGAGGTATTTGATGAGTGGTATGCTGCTGATCTTCTATATAAAGATGGAAAAGCTTATGGAGTTGCTGCATATAACATTCGTGACTCACAACCTGCTATATTTAATGCAAAAGTAACAATGTTTGCAACTGGTGGTCATGGTAGAGCATATAAATTTAACTCGAATGCACATGCAAATACTGGTGATTCACTTTCTATTGTAGCAAGACATGGTCTACCACTTGAAGATATGGAGTTTGTACAGTTTCATCCAAGTGGACTAGGTGGTTCAGGAGTACTCATATCTGAAGCTGCAAGAGGTGAAGGTGGTAGACTATTTAACTCTGATGGTGAAAGATTTATGACTAAATATGCACCAAATGCTATGGAGCTTGCTTCTCGTGATGTTGTTAGTAGAGCTATTATGGAAGAAGTTCGTCAAGGTAAAGGTGTTGGTAAAGATGGTCAATCAGTAAATATTGATCTTACACACCTTGATCCTGAAATAATTTTAACTAGACTTCCAGAGCTTAGAGAACTTGCTATTGCGTTTCAAGGGCAAGATATGTTAAAAGAGCCAATACACATTTCAGCTACTGCTCACTACTCAATGGGTGGAATTCCAACAAACATTAACTGTGAGGTTAGAAAGTCTCCAACTGAGATGACAGAAGGTTTCTATGCTGCTGGTGAGTGTAGTTGTGTATCTGTACACGGTGCAAATAGATTAGGTGCAAACTCTGTACTTGAAGCTCTACTTTTTGGTCGTCATGCTGGTGAAAATATGATTAAAAAACTAGATGAAGGCATAGAGTTAAAAAAAGCTACTGTAGCTGATGCTAATGCCATGATTGAAGAGATGAATAGAATTAAAAAATCTAATGGAACAGAGTCTGTACCTGATCTTAGAGAAGAGCTTCAAGTTGGTATGACTAAAAATGCTGGTGTATTTAGAACAAAAGAGTCACTTCAAGAGCAACTAGAGCTTATAGATAACCTTTTACAACGCTTTAAAAATATTCGTATAGATGATAAGTCAAATACATTCAATACTGATTTACAAGAAGCAATAGAGCTAGGTCATATGTTAGAGTTTTCTAAATTTATTGTAGATGGTGCATTAAATCGTGAAGAGAGTCGTGGTGGTCACTATAGAGAAGACTTCCCAACAAGAGATGATAAAAACTATTTAAAGCATACTTATGCATATATGGATAAAGATTACAATATGACTCATGAATGGGGTGAAGTTGTACTTGGCAAGTTTGAACCTAAAGAAAGAACATACTAAGGAGGTTATAATGGGAAAAGATACTAGAAAAGTAGATATTAAAGCATTTAGATTTAACGCTGAGACTGACTACCTTCCTTATACTAAAACATATACAATGGAAGTAGGGAAAGATGAGCTTATACTTGACCTTATGAACCGTATTAAATGGGAACATGATGGTAGTTTCTCTTATCGTCGTTCATGTCGTCATGGTATATGTGGTGCTTGTGGAATAAAAGTTAATGGTAAACCTGTTCTTGCTTGTAAACAAAACGCTATGGAGCTATTAGATCTCTTTAATAATGAACTTGTTTTTGAACCTCAAAGTAAAAAAAGAGCTATTAAAGATATGATTATAGACAAAAAAGATTTCTGGGATAAACATGCTGCAGTTAAGCCTTATGTTGTAGCAGATATTGATCCTCATCCAAAAGAGGAGTCTAAACAATCTATAGATGAATTTAATGCCTTGTTAGATGCTGATTTATGTATACAGTGTGGTGCTTGTCACTACGCATGTCCTGCACTAGAAGTAAATGAAAATTACTTAGGACCTGCTGCTCTTGCTGCTGCCTTTAGATTTACAGCAGATACAAGAGATGAAGCTACTCAAGAGAGACTTAAAATTACATTTGAACCAGGTGTTGGTGTGTGGGATTGTGTCAAGTGTTATGAGTGTGCAGAGGCTTGTCCAAAAGAGGTAAATCCTATAGAAAAAATAACAAAACTTCACAATATGCAATTTGAACATAAAGTTGCAAAAAGTAATATTGGTACTAGACATGCTGAAGGTTTTGTAAGAAGTATTAGAAAACATGGTTTCTTAGATGAAGCAGATATTGTTGTCTATTCTGAGGGTTATTTAGGTATGTATAAGCACCTTAAAACTGCTGTTAAAATGATGAAAGCTGGAAAAATACACTGGCAAGATGGTGTACCATTTATAGATAACATGCCAAAAATTAAAAACTTAGACGAGGTACAAAAACTAATTGATATCTCTATGACAAATAAACTGTAAGGAGAAGAGATGAGCAAATTAAAATACGCACTATTTACAGGATGTACGGCAAAACAGTCAACACCTGAACTACTTTCGTCTACTCTTGCAGTAGCCGATAAACTAGGAATTGAGATAACCATACTTGAAGAAGCATCTTGTTGTGGAGCAAGTCATTTACAAGATTTTGATGAATTTTTAGCACATGTATTGAATGCTAGAAATATCTGTTATGCAGAAAAGCTAGGTCTTACTATGATTACTATCTGTAACACTTGTCAATTAAACTCTGCTATGACTAAACATGCATTAGACTCTGATCCTAAGCTAAAAGCTAGAGTAAATGAGAAATTAGCAGAAGTTGGACTAGAGTATAAAGGTACTAGTGAAGTTAAACATTTTCTTTACTGTCTCATAGATGAGTATGGACTAGATAATATTAAAGATAAAGTTGAAGTTCCATTAAGTCAATTTAATATAGCACCATTTTATGGTTGTCATAACATAAGACCTAGTGAACTCCACCATAGTAGTAATGGTGGAGAGAACCCTTATGTACCAACATCACTAGATGAGTTAATATCATCACTAGAAGGTCATCCAGTTGACTACTCCCACAAAAATAAATGTTGTGGCTTCCATGTAGAGCTTCAAGCAAATCATGCTTCAGAAGTGTTAGCTGGTAATGCAATGGTAGATGCAATAGATAACAATGCTGATATGCTAGTAACACCATGTCCTCTTTGTCACCTTAAAATGGATACATATCAAGATGATATAGGAAAAGTTATAGGTAGAGATGTAGAACTACCTGTATTACATATGCCTCAAATGGTTGCACTTGCTCTTGGTTGTAGTGAAAAAGAGATTGGTCTTAACTTCCATGTTCAAAAAGCTACACAACTTCATAATAATAACTAATTGTCACTACTTGTTCATCAGCTTAGCTGGTGGACAAATACTTAAATAAAAACTAACTAAACTCCTAAAGTAAAGATAAATCTTGAAACATATAAAAATACTACTATTGACTATATTTATGACTCTAGCACTCTATGCAAATGATGATAGAAAACCAATACCGTACAACTACTTAGCAAAAAAAGAGGTTCAACAATTTATAGATATGATGGTAAACAAATACCATTTTAAACGCTCCTATATGAAGAGTGTTATGAGAAAAGCAAAGTTAGATAGAGATACTTTAAACCGATATACTGGACACTATAAAGTTGGTACTACAAATGGTTCTTGGGAACGATACAAGGCCCATGTACTCGATAAAAAGAGTCTTAATAAAGCTAAAAAATTTAAAAGAAAATATAGAAAAACTTTACAAAAGGCTAGTAGACAATACTCTGTAGATATGAATTATATAGTTGGATTTATGAGTGTTGAGAGTAAATTTGGTGAATATATGGGAGACTACAATATATTAGATGCTCTTGCTACTCTTGCATTTCATAAAAATAGAATGAAGAAGTTTTTTAAAAATGAGTTTAAGGAACTATTCTTATTTGCTAGAGAAAAAGGTTATCATATAAGTAAACTTGAAGGCTCTTTTGCTGGTGCTATGGGTTGTGTACAACAAGTACCATCAGTAGCTAGAAAACATAAGTCTGACTTTAATGGTGATGGGGTAACAAATCCTTGGGATTTAGAAGACTGCATAGGCTCCATAGCAAAATTTATGCATAAAAATGGTTGGAGGAATAGTAGAGTAACCATAGTACCTACAACATATGGTGCTAAAAGATTTAAAAAACTTAAAACAAGCCATAGAAGAATGCTATCAATGAAGAGTATTAGAAAAGCTGGTGTAAAGCCTTTGAAAAAATTTAATGAACCAAATGCGTATCTACTAAAAACTAGAAATATAACACATGATGATATATATTTAGGTGGAAAAAACTTTAGAGTACTTACTAAATATAACAACTCCACATCTTACGGAGTTGCTATTCATCTTATAGCAGAATATATAAAATAAATAAAAAAATTATACTTACTCTACCCATCTTCCTGTTGTTGTAGGAGTATTAGACTCAACTGGCTCTGATTGTACTTGTTGAGTATCTTCTTGTGTTGAAACTGCTTCTTGTTTTACATCTTCAGTTTTATTTTCTCTTCTATATCTTTGAGGTACTTGTCTCTCTTGAGTAGGTTGTACATCTCTTCTTTTATACTGTTCTATAGGCTCTCTTTGAGCTGGCATACCAATAGATTCAAGTGAAGATATAGAATCTTCTATATTTGAATCATTTCTCTTTTTTGCACTACTTATAAGTTGATACTCTTCTTCAAAGTCTAATGATCCACTAGGAGTCATCCCATTTGCATTTTTATATTCAGATATTGAACCACGAGTACCTCTACCTATTGCCCCATCTATAGCACCATGATAAAAGCCATGAAGTTTTAATGCAACTTGAATCTTTTTATTTTTCTCTCTAGGGTTAGTACTTTGAGAAGTAAGATATTTATCGAAACTAAATAGTGTACCTAAAAATATAAGTGTATCTTTAACTTCTGGTTTAAGTGATGCACTATTACTTATATTGTATGCTTTATTCATTTTTTTAATAGCAGATCTTGTTTCAAATGAATTTACTTGTCCATCTATTTGCCCTCTATAAAATCCTAAACTAGCAAGTGCTTTTTGAACTCTTTTTTCATCAGTCATTACAGGTGCATGTACTTTTTGAGCTGTTGCCCTATTGTGTTTTTTTCTATGTCTATGTCTATGAGTAGTTCGTTGTCTAGTAACATGTCTACTAGTGCCATAATATATCTCATCACCTATTCTTGCACCCATTGCATTTGTTGCTTGACCTGCTATATTATAAATAAGTGCATCTGCCATTGATGCTTGAGAAACTGTTGCTATTGATGCTGTCATTAGCATCGCTACGAATACTCTACTACTACTTCTAACCATGAAAATTCCTTTAATTATCTATTGTTATATACTCCATAAAATAAGTATAAATTTATTTAACGCTTTTACTAGCTATTATCTATAGTAGTATCCTCCTCCATAATAACTATCATAATATCCATCTTTATAACTATGAGGAGCTGGTTTACCAACATGCTCATTTGGTGGTATACAACCAGTTAAAACAAATGATAGTAAAAAAAGTATTGCAACTATTAAATATCTGATTTTTCTTTGAAACATAGTAAATCCTTTATATAAATTAATATTAAATAACTTAATTAAATAAGCATATATATTGATTATATACTAAGATTTCTTACAATAACTTAAACTTGATTTAACTATATGTGTTAAAATATAGATATGGATAATATACAGTTAGGCATTCACCATCTACCTTTAGAATATATAAATGATTTAGAGATACTTCAAACTCATATATATTCAAATATGTATCAAAACTACTACTGGAGTAGTGATTTTTCTGCTGAGTACTATATAGCACAAGCTAAAGCAGGATTTATTGCAGTTACAGATATGTATGAAAATCAAGAGTTACTACTTCCTGAAATTCAATACACTTATGCTATTTTAGATTTTGAAGATTTACATATAAGTAAAAAAGTTAATAAATTAATTAATTCTAAAAAATTAACTATAGAAATATCTCAAAATTTTGATAAAGTAGCTTATAGTATAGATAAAGCACATAAAGACTCTTGGCTATCTAAGCAGTATGTAGATACTCTTAAAAGTACTAAAAATTTCAATAATAACTTTCAAGCAATAACTGTTGAGTTAAAAGAAGATAAAAATCTTATAGCTGGAGAGATTGGCTACATTATAGGTGGAACTTACACTAGTTTAAGTGGTTTTAGCTCTAAAGAGAAAAGATACAACAATTACGGAACAGCTCAACTTGTTTTACTTGGAAAATATCTTCAAAAGGAGGGTTTTGATTTTTGGAATCTAGGACAACCATATATGGACTATAAGTTAGCTCTTGGAGCTAAAATATATAAAAGAGATGAATTTCTAAAGAGATGGTATAGTGCAACCTATCTTAGTAGCAGTTAAAAATATATAATCTTTTCCTGTAATAGTAACTCTATACTTCTTTTGTTGTAGGTATTTTTTACAGAATATTACATCTGTAAAAAGTAGTGACATCTCTGACATAGCATAATTTGGAGCTTTTGCCCCATATATCATCTCTCCATCAATCCACCTAGAGTTTGGAAAACCTAAAATTATTGCTGAATCCTTATTTAGGTAATCTTGAACTAAAGACATAAAAAATGGTTTAAAATTTATACTTGGGCTTTGCAGAGTTCCTATGCTTATGAGCAGATCAAACCTACCTAAAGTTAAATTTTTTAAGTTATTTATATCTTCTGCATAAAGTTTTACATTATCCTCTTTAAAAATAGTTTTAGCATATGCTATGGCACTTTGAGAATGATCTACTCCTACTAGTTTACTTTTTTCATAGCTACTATCATCTAGCATAAATTTTATAACTTCAAACTCATCACCTCTATTTACTCCTAAATTTAAAATAGTTTTTCTTGCATGCAACTTTACATTCTCTAAAGCTTGTTTATAATAATATATAAAACTAGGCTCTTCCATTTTATTTATATTAAAAAAGTTAGAGTCAACTCCATATTTTTCATCTTTTTTTACACTGCTATTAAGATGAAAAGAGCTACTAGAAGAGAGCTTTTTGAAAGTAATCTCTACTAATGGATACTCCAACTCTTTTGGCATTAGTATTTTACACTTAAGTAACTCTGCTAAATTAACCCATGCTTTAAATCCATGGTATAAATAAGTGATATTATTTATAATAATCTTTGTACCTGCATACTCATTTGAAATATCTGGATTTAGCGTAGAGAATGTAACACTCTCTTCATCTTTTAACTTATTAGTCAATATATAAATAATATCTTGCATAGTTTGAGTTGTAAATTTCATAGTTTACTCTTTTTCTAGGTTATTTAGATAATATTCTATCATGAAAAATATTGAAAAAGAGTACGACAACATAATAATTGGGGCTGGAGCATCAGGAATGATGGCTGCTATAATATCAGCAAGAGCTGGAAAGAGAGTTTTAGTTTTAGAAAAATTAAAAAAAGTAGCCCAAAAACTTAAAGCAACTGGTGGAGGTAGATGTAATCTTACCAATACACTAGAAAATGATATTTTTATGTCATACTTTGGCAAGAATGGTAGATTTATGACTAAAGCTTTAGAAGAGTTAAACTATAAAAAGCTTATTGAATTTTTTTCTACTATAGGTGTAGAGACACACGCCCCTGATGGATATAGAGTTTTTCCCATTACTCATGACTCCTCTACTGTAGTAGATGCTATGAGAGATGAAATGAAGCGTTTAAATATTGAAGTTTTATCTTCTCAAAGAGTAATTAAACTCTTAACAAATCAAAATAGTATAATAGGTGTACAAACTAAAGAAGATAAATTTTATGCTAAAAAAGTTATTTTAGCTACTGGTGGAAATGGATATGCTCAATTAGGAGCTGAGGGTGATGGTTACAAACTAGCAGAAGCGTTGGGGCATAAAGTAACAGAGATATATCCTGCCATGATGCCACTAAAAGTAAAAGAGTCTTGGATAGCAAACTGTAGAGCAGATACCATAGCAAAAGTTAGCATGTATGTAGACATTAAAAAATACAAAAAGTTAAAAGCAAAAGGTGACTTAATATTTACAAAAAATGGTATAAGAGGTCCTGTTGTATTGGACTTTTCAAGAGAAATCACTCCTCTACTCTCTAAACTAAATGAAGTTCCACTATATGCAAATTTTACTAAAGGTAAAAATGAAGAGCAGATAAGAGTACATTTTAAAAATATGTTAAAGAAAAATTCTTATAAAAATATTTTAGAACTTGTAGAGACTCTACTTCCACACTCACTTAGTATTGAGTTATGTAAATTAGCTAAAGTAGATAAAAATAAAAGTTTAAATAAAGTTGATTCTAAAGCAAGAGATGAACTCATAAGATTACTAGCATGGACTCCACTAACAGTAAATGGACATGATGGTTTTAAAATGGCTATGATTACGCGTGGAGGGTTATCACTAAAAGATATAGATCCAAATACTATGCAGAGTAAAAAAATTAATGGATTGTATTTTTGTGGTGAAGTTATGGATTTAGATGGACCTTGTGGAGGCTATAATCTGCAATGGGCTTTTGCTTCAGGTTACTTAGCAGGGTTAAAATAATTTGTTGATTTAAAAAAAGTTATTTAAGTAGTTAACTTCTAAGCCTAAGCTTAGAAGTTAGTAATTTTATATTATATAAATACTATTTACCGTATCTACATCTAACAGGACCACCTGTAGTTTTTGAAACGCCTTCCAATCTTGAATTAGATGCACCTTGTGTTCCACCTACCCAAAATGTAGTAGCTTTATTATTTCTAACTGTACTAGTCCAATATTTAGCAAATTCAAGACCTTGTCCACCAACATCACCAGTAGTACCTATACGAGCACCTGTTAATGTTAAGTACATAAAGTCAGGAGCAGCAAATGTAGACTCTGAAGTACCATCAGCACCACGAATTGCAAGCCACTCAGCATCTGTACCCAATCTCCAACCTCTTGGACAAACTTGATTAGGAGTATTTATATCTCTCCATAAAGTATCATCTGAGTTTACTCTCCAATCATCAGCAGCTGCAATAAAGAGACTATTTATAGGCTCATTTGCTTTAGCATTAGTTATACCACTAGCAGGTGTTGCATAAGTAGCACTATGGTGTAGTATTTTTTGATGACCATCATTTCTACGACCCCATTGATAAAGATCACCATAAGCATTTTCATCTCTTCTACTTTTTGGGTAAGCATCAGGATTAAAGTATGGATTACCAACTGTAATATAGTTTGCACCTAAATTATGTCTTAACCAAATTGAACCATCTGGACCAACAACTGGTGGAATAATTTGACTACCATCATCAGTATGCACATAAGCACTTGCTTTTATATGTAAATGACTTTTTTGATTTAAATCTTTACCAGTTATTGGATAACCTAAATCTGCAATAGCAATACCATTATAGTTACCTCTAAGTGCATCACACTTAAGCTCTATTGGTGTATTTACAAGTTCACCAGATGAATCTACAACTTCTACTACAGATAAAAGATAACCCTCTTTACCTAAATTATCATTAGGACTCCAAGCAAGTCTAACATAGCCATCTTTAGCATTTTGTGTTAATCCTGCTTCAATATAGTAAGGAGGCTCACTTCTGTATCCAGCTGTTTTTACATCTTTACCATCAGTTGATAAGTAGTGTAATAACTGAGTCATTTGATTTGCACCATTATCTAATGTACCAATCTTAACTACAGGAGGATTTACACTTTGATCACAAACTGAAAGTATATATTGAACAGGATCTATAGTATCAATAATCATATTTTTACTTAATGATGCTCCATCTTTAGGTGGTGCTGGTTTAACATCACTATCACCATCTTTTACATACGCATCAGATCCACAACCAGTCATCATAAAAACAGCTGCTGGAACTGCAAGTAGCGTAATTAAACTAAATCTATTTAAACTCATATCTTATTCCTCCTTGTACACTTTGAAGACCAACATGCTCAATATCTGAATCTTTAAAGATTTCCATTAAGTGGTCAAAACTCATAAGTTGATATTTCCCAAAGATTGTAAAATTTTCACCAAGTGGAAAATCTACCCCAGCTTGAAGACCAAGTGTTACACCATCAGCATCTAGCTTAGACTTAACATTTTGATGTCCTGTTGTATCAACTGGTATTTCATCATACTCTAACATTGAATAACCTAGCACTGCTCCAATATATGGTTGAATAAACAAATCTGAGAATTTATAGTTAACACTTGCTGCTATATTTAATATATCTACTTCATCAAGAGAAGAGCCTTGCACAAATATTGTAGCAAAGACATCTTCTGTATATCTATAACCTACACCTGCTTCCCATATATTTGACTCATCATTTAATATATCTGGTAAAACAATAATTCCAGTTTTTATATTATCTTTTACATCTGTCTCTGCATAACCACCTGATGCATATATAAACATATTACCTGTATCGAATATATCCTCAACTGGCACTAAAGTCTCTTCTACATTTTTACCAGCCATAGATAAAGATGATAATGCAACTAATGAAGCCAATATTAATTCTTTTTTCATGAGAATCCTCCTTGTTATTATTGTTTAAAAATTTATAAATAATATTAATAAATCTTAAATCATATTCATATTATGTCATATTAATCTTTATATGTTCTTAAATATAAAACTTATTTACTAAATTAATAGCATCTTTTTTATTTGTTACTATACCATCTAACTGTTCTTTATATATATACGCTAATATCTCTTTAAATTTAGGTGATGGCTCTAAACCTAACTCTATAAGATCTCTCCCCTGAAGTAAGCATTTTAGTGCCTTTTGATTTACATTTAACTCTTTTGATTTAGATATAAGCCAATCCCCTGCTCTATATACTCCACTTAAAGATTCTTCTGTTGTACGCCCTAAAAAATCTGCCTTTGCAACAAGAGTTAACTCTTCTATATTTACTTTTGTTGCTAATCTTCTTATAGCTGCTGATTTTGCATTACTAGCATAAAATTGTGATGGTTTCATATGCTGTTCAACTAATGGCAATATGCTATCTATAAAGTTTTTTTCACAAGTAAGCCTAAACATAAAATTTTTTGTAGGTTTTACACCTGCTTTTTCATGACCAATTGAACGAATTCGTCCATCTTCTTCATGTGTTGTATGAGTTGCTTTACCAAAATCATGACAAAGAGTAGCAAAAAACAATTTTAGAGCAAATTTTTCATTTTTTTCATCTATGGCTCTTAACTCTTCTGCCATCATATCTATAGCTAACATTGTATGAGTCCAAACATCACCCTCTGGATGCCATTTTATTGACTGTGGAATATTAACAATGGCATATAGTTCTGGAAAATATTTTTCTATAATTCCTAGCTTAAGCATAAGATTAAAGCCTATAGATGGTTTTTTGGACTTAAGCAATAGCTTTTTAAACTCTTCATAAACTCTCTCTTTAGCTAACTCATCTAACATTCCACTACTTACCATCTGTTTACACAAAGTAAAAGTTTCATCTGCTAACTTATAGTTAAACCTAGAAGAGAACTGTACAGCTCTGTAGACACGCAAAGGATCATCAGTAAATGAGTTAGAGTCTACATGTTTTAACTGTTTTTTTTCTATATCTACCAATCCATTAAATGGATCTAAAAACTCTTTTTTGACTATATCATAACCCATTGCATTCATAGTAAAATCTCTTCGTTTAGAAGCTGTTTTGAAATCTAAGTTACCATCAATAGATACATCAAAACCACGATGTCCTAAAGCTATTTTACTCTCTAATCTAGGAAAAGAAAAATCATACTCATCTCCATTATAATTAAACTTTAATACACCAAAACTTTTACCAACTAAATTTACAGAGCCATACTCTTGAAGTATCTTTATAAGTTCATCTAAACTCTTAAGAGCATATACTTCAACATCATAATCTTTTGATTTTACACCTAAAAAATGATCTCGTACTGAACCACCAACTATTATGGTTTTAGCATTATTAGTTTGTAATCTTTTAGATATAGCAGTTAAAATAGATGGTATTTTCATAATTAAAAACTATATGATATATCTACAAAAATTAAATCATTATTTTTGATACTATCAAAAAGTTTAGATCCACCTATATAGTCAACTACTCCCAAATTTATATTTACACCATCTAAAAGGTCATACTTCACCCATGCCCTTTGAAAACCACCCTCATCTAATTTCTCTCCATATAGAGATATAAGATAATTTGCTTTAATTGTAGCATTTAGAAAATCTGAACTAACTCTAAGGGCATGTTGATAATCATACTTTTTAAGTGGATTTTGTTCTTCAAGTAGTCTCTTATTATAACTATGTATATGTCTTGATGATATATCATAACTTATAAGAGTATCAGTTATACCATTATACTCCACACCAAAAAGTAAGTCTGTTCTTTTAAACTCTTTATCTCCAGTTGTACTATATTTTAAACCATCAAAATAGGCTAACTCACTCTTAAAGAGCCAAGAACCTGAGAGTACATTTAATGCACTACCCACCATAGTTACTTTATCATGTTTCCAAGTTGCTTTAGAATTTAAGTCTAAATAACCTGCATCATCACGAGTTTTAGCTGCATAAAAGTTTACATCCCAACCTGTAAACTCTCCACCTACACTTAAAGCATAATTTACATCACTATAGCTTTTATCTTCTGGTTTTTTTAAAGGTACAGGATAAAAATCACTTCCAAATGGTGGTGATTTTGAAAATCTCTGTTCAAGTATGGCTATTGGTGTTATACGCCAATCTCCTACAAAGTAGTCAAATTTTGCCATAGTTACAGGTAGACGCAAATCTTCAATATCTATCATGCCTGGACGACGATTATCTATTGGATTTAATATATCTGTTACGCGTATAGTATCACTTCTACCCCAAACTACAATTTGACGACCTATTTTAAAATCAAGATTATCCAATATTTTACCCTCTAGGTAGGCATCAAATAGCTCTATTTCTGAGCGAAGTTCACTTAACTCATCAGAACTATACTTCTCTTCACCTCTAATGTCATAAATAGAGTCATAATAAGCTTTTATATTTACTTTAAATTTCATGCTATTTTCAAACTTATGTTCATAGTCTAAAAATAGTGAACTCTTAAATGAATTAATATTATCATGTGGGCTATTATTATTCCAAGAGTAGCTAAGTTGTTGAGTTATTTTTCCACTTAAACCAGTAAAGAGAGCTTCTTCATCCTCTTCTTTAATAGTTGATTTATATTCAAAACTCTCCACTTCTTTAGTACTGTTATTGTCTATTGTAGTAGCATTAGAACTTGATAGATCATCAAAACCATCCATATCATCATTTGTAGTATTAGTAGTAGACTCTACACTGTTTTCTACTTGTTCCACTGGTTCATCAAAACCATCCATATCGGCATCTACACTTTGTGCATTTAAAAGTATACTACTCAAAACTATAGATAGAAGACCTTTTTTTAGTAGCACTATAGACCTTTAGATAATCGTCTAGTAGTAAATAAATTATCATTAAGATTTTTATTTACTTTAATATTTTTAAACTTTAATACAGTTTTATGAATCATAGATTTACCTTTTTTAGTAGTCATAGTCATCTCATCTACAACCCAAACACCATTTTGTTTATGTATTTTCTTTAAGTCTAGGTACTTCTTTTTACCATTAGTTAAGTAGTTTATGGCTCTTACTACTACAAAGTTATCTTTTCTTACTATGGCTACTGTTTTGCTATATCCTGACTCTTTTACTACCTTTTTATTGGTAGGTGTTGACTCTATCATCCACGCAGCATGCCCTCTAACTTTAGTCTCTTTAAGAAGCTTAAACTTATAGTCACTAAGATCTCTATCTGTCATATCAAAATATGAAAAGTCTGACCCCATAAAACTTCCACTTTTATCATTGCTTGGTATTCTTTTTACCTTTTTAAGTGCAGGTAAATAGAGCCATTGGTCATCATCTTTATCAGATTTATCATAATCATAAGTTAAAAAAGATGTATTTTTAACATCTGCTGGAGATTTGAAAAACATAATACTATGTGTATCTTCTCCAAAGTCTTTACTATATGATTTTATATTTCTAGTTCTTTTTTTATTGCTTTTATCTATAAGAATCATATACATATCTTGCTCTAAACTCTTACCATCATCTCTAGCATCAACTTTTTCCATAATTGCTCTAGCACTTTGTGCTGTTATGGTTGTAGTTAGTAAACTTACCCCTAAAACTAATCTTAATAGTGTGTTTTTATAATTTAACATCTGTCTGTTTTCCTATTTATTTTTTTATTACATAAAAGCTAAAATAGAAGCAGTAACAGCAACATTTAAAGACTCTACACCTCTTTGCATAGGTATAGAGATACTTTTTGTTGAAGTAGCTTCTACATCTTTACTTACACCATCACTCTCATTACCTAAAATAAAAATACTTTTAGAGTTATAGTTTTGAGTTTTATAACTCTCTTTAGCATAAGATGAGAGAGTATATATATCTGCTCCACTACTTTTAAATGACTCAAGAGTCTGCTTTAAATTACTTGTTTTAATAATTGGCATTTTAAAAAGTGTTCCTGCTGAAGCTTTTATAACTAGTGGGCTTATTTGTGCTGCACCTTTTGTAGGTAAAATTATAGCATCAATATCTCCAGCAGCACAAGAACGGATAATCATACCTAAATTTTGAGGATTAGTCACACCATCAAGAGCAACTATACGATAACTTTCATGACTACTCATAAAAGAGTCTTCATCCCCAAAGTGTTCAAGCACAATATCAAGTGCAACACCTTGGTCTTGTTTTGAGTTCTTAGATATTCTTGATAGTGTATTTTTTGTATGTAACTTTATTTCAATATCTCTTTTTTTTGCAATACTCTTCATACTATCTATAATTGAGGCATCTCTATTACTAGTAGATAGATGAAGTTTATGAATAGTTATATTTTCATCTTCTAGGGCTTCAATTACTGTGTTACGACCATATATAGTTAGTACTTTATCAAAAAAAGCTTTTTTACTCAAGTACTCTTCAGAATCTTTCATCATTCTAAATAATTGCAAAATAGGTATAAACCTACTTTGACTCTCCATTCCAAGCTATACTAGGTTTACCATCTTCATCAAATTTAACAGCAGGCATACCCATAATATTGTAACCACCATCTACATAGTGAATCTCTCCTGTTACTCCAGAACTCAAGTCTGAAAGTAAATACATTCCAGAGTTTCCTACTTGAGTAGTAGTTACATTTTCTTTTAATGGAGCATGAGCTTTATTCCACTTAAGCATAAAACTAAAATCACCAATACCAGCAGCAGCAAGTGTTTTAATTGGTCCTGCTGAGATGGCATTTACTCTAATACCATCTCTTCCTAAATCTTCTGCTAAATACTTAACTGTCATCTCCAATGCAGCTTTAGCTACACCCATTAAATTATAGTTTGGTATATACTTTTCACCACCATAATAACTAAGAGTAAGTACTGATGATGAGTTAGAGAGTATTGGTTTTAATACTCTTGTTATTTCAACTAATGAATATACCGATATATCCATAGCAACATCAAAAGCCTCTTTTGATATATCAACAAATCTACCACTTAAACCCTCTTTTGGAGCAAAAGCTATTGAGTGTACAATAAAGTCTATTTGACCCATATCTTTTTCTAATGACTCCTTAAGAGCTACTATCTCTTCAGGTTTACTAACATCACAAGGGTAGAGTCTAGCTCCACAATCTAAATCTTCTGCTATAGGTGCTAATTTTTTTTCAAATCTCTCATTAAGAAAAGTTATAGCTACTTCAGCACCTTGCTCTTGACATGCTTTTGCTATGCCATAAGCTATTGATTTTTTGTTAGCAATACCTAAAATAACACCTTTTTTACCACTCATTACCATTAAAGACTCCTAATATTGTATTGTCATATTTTATCTTAATGATGATAAGATTAACAATAAATTTTAAGGTATTATATATGCAAATAGATAACAAAATACTAATAGTAAACACAGGTGGGACATTTAACAAAATATATGACCCAATAAAAGGTGAACTTTTTGTAGATAAAAATTCAAAAGCTTTAGACGAACTAGCTTCTAAATGGCTATGTAAATTTGAGATAATCAATATACTGGGAAAAGATAGTTTAGATTTAAATCAACAAGATAGAGAAGTAATTTTAAATACTATAAATAAATATTTATACAATAAAATTATAATTATACATGGAACTGATACTATGCACTTAACAGCAGAGTTTTTAGATAGTACTAAGCTAGAAAAAAAAATAATACTAACAGGTGCAATGGTTCCTTACTCCATAAACCCAGTGGAAGCTACTGCAAACTTAGCTTCATCTTTTGGATATTTACAAAATTTAACTCAAAATGGTATTTTTATTGTTATGAATAGTCTATTTGGAGAATATTCAAACATAATTAAAGATAGAAAAAATGGTAAATTTATTATAAGATGATATAATTTTAAAAAATAATAAATAGGACTATAGAAAAATGAAAAAAAGAGTACTTATAGCACTACTTACAAGTCTTAGTTTTACAGCTTGTACAAGTGTTGGCATGTCTACACAACAGAGTTATGTTAAGCCAACTCAAGCAAAAATGAATAGATTTTCACCAATTATGAAAAAAGTAGCATTAAGCACTAGAGAAGATGCAAGATATAAAAAAATGGATATAAAACCTCAAGATAAAGAGTGGTTTAAAATGTTAATGTATAGACTATGGGATAGACAAATAACAAAAACTCAATTTGTAACACAAGGTCTTTCAAGATACCCTAAAAAGCATTATGAATTTAGCTTTATTGCTAATGGATTTCAAAGATTTTAACAGTTCTAACCCTATTGATACTCAATAGGGTCAACTACACCTGCTAACTCAAAGCCTCTTAACCTTAACCTACAGCTATCACACAGACCACAAGCACTATCTTCAAACTTATAACAACTCCAAGTACTTTTTAATGGAACGCTTAACTCTAAAGATTTTTTAACTATATCACTCTTACTCATGCTAACTAAAGGCATCTCAATAGTAATATTTGTCTCATTTTTTGTACCTAAATTTATGGCATTTTGCATCTGATTTATGTAACTCTCTCTACAATCTGGATAACCTGAACTATCTTCTTCTACAACTCCAATAAACAGTGCTGTTGCACCATGTTTCTCAGCAACTGAGGCTGCAATAGAGAGAAATATACCATTTCTAAATGGTACATAGGTCACAGGTACACCCTCTTCTAGTCCATCTACTGGTACTTCAATGCTATTATCGGTTAGAGCAGATGCTCCAATTTGTTCAAAAAATGGCAAATCTATAACATAACTCTCTTTAGCATTTACATCTTTAGCAATAGAGTAAAAAGACTCCAACTCTTTTATTTGAGTTCTCTGACCATAGTTAAAATGTAGAGCAATTATTTCATAATCATCATTTTGAGCTATTTTAGCACTTAAAGCACTATCCATTCCACCAGATATTATACATACACATTTTTTTTTCATAAATTCTATTATCCTTATAATACTTATTTGTTATTACTAATCAAGTAGTTTTATTCGTGTTAAAAGCCCTGCTGTTGTTGTATATCCTACTTCTGTAAACTTTAACTCCGATCTACTATTATAAATAAATGTCGTTGGAAAAGCTTCTACTTTAAACTTCTTTGCCCACTTAGAGTCTATATCATTAATAACTTTAAAACTTAAATTTTTCTCTTTCATATAAGACTTTAACTCATCATTAGAACCAGAATTCACAGCTATAGTAAGTACATTATATTTTTTTGAAAGATCTTCAATATTTTGAATCTCTAGCTTACATACCCTACACCACTTAGCCCAAAAGTGTATGACTAGTGGTTTATCTTTCTCTTGTGTATATGTTGTACCATCTAAAAGCTTGACTTCTAAATTTGGAATATTTTCAAAATCCAAATTTGGTGCTTTAAAATAACTTATAGCCGTACTTAAAACAAATAGTACTACTAAACCTTTAACTATCTCTTTAGTTATATTTTTTATATTTAATCTCATTAATCTAACTCTACACCATCCCAAAACTCATTATAGTCAAGGTTTGTCATAGCATTTTCATCATTAATATTTTTTTCAAGTAGCCTTTTTTGTTCAGAATCAAAATACTGTTCTAATGCTTCTTCTAACATTAAATTTATATCTTTATTTAACATCTTAGAGAATAGTTGAAGATTTTCAACTGTACTCTGTTTAAACTCTATTTTTATATTTTCCATTTTAATTAATACTCTGAAAAATTATAAACACGACCTCTTCTACTAACTTCACAATGAGCGCGATTACTTCTAAATGCCATTTTAATACTATAGTCATTTGTTATATGCCTATTTGTACTTAAAACTCTTATTCTACTTAAATTTACACCCCATCTAGTAGCTGCTTTTCTAGTACATATATCTCTTGCTTCTCTTGATGATATATTATTTATATGTCTATTTGGAACTATAGTTTTAAAATTGTAAATATGTCCTGAATTACTAATATTACAAATACCTCTTCTATCTCCTCTACTTAAATAAACTTTAAACTCATCATGCCCTATTTTTTCAGTACGATTTATGCGTATTGTACTAGCTCTAGTTCGCCATCGTGTAGAGGCTTCACCCTTGCAAACTCTTTTAGCTCTTTTTGTTACTTGATATGATTCATTATGATTATCATAATATCTATTATCTACTATTTTTTCTATAGATTTAAACTCTCCATAGTTGTTAAATTGGCATTTATAAAAAAGAGCTCTATCTAAATCTCTTGGTGATTGCCCAATCATAGTAAAACCAGCATAATCATGATCTGAAGGAAATATCTTAGAAGAAGATTGAGGTACACCATAATTTCTTTGTGCCTCATATTTACATATAAGTGCCATATCATCATTGTATGAATCTCTTGCTGAAGAGCCTGTACTAAATATAGCTATTCCAAGTAGACCAGCAGAGAGTATTTTTAAACTATTTAACATTGTAATCCTTTAAAATATTTTTAATAGTATAGCTATAAAATGTAAATAAATACAAATAGAAAATATTTTATACTATAATTACATTTTAGAAAAGGACAAATATGAATAGAGCAATAAATTTAACTTTAAAAAGTAAATTTACTAAAAAATATATTGATGGCTATCCACTCATAATTAAAGAAGCTATAGAAAACTATACTATGGTTAAGAAAGAAGGTTGCATAGTTAATCTTTTTGATATTAAAAATAGATTTATTGCTAAAGGGTATTGGGGAGAACAAAATAGAGGTTCTGGTTGGATTTTATCTTCAAAAAAAGATGAAAATATAGATATTAACTTTTTTAAAAATAAAATATCTTTAGCAAAAAAATATAGAGAAGAGTTCTACTCTAGTAAAGATACTACAACATTTAGACTATTTAATGGTGAAGGAGATGGTGTAGGAGGCTTAACTATTGACTACTTTAATGGCTACTACCTACTAACTTGGTACAGTTTAGGTATATACAAATTTAAAGACTCCATTATTGAAGCCTTGAAGAGTATAGTTGAATATAAAGGTATTTATCAAAAAAAGCGTTTTGATGCTAAAGGTCAATACTTAGATGACTCAAAAGATTTTTTATGTGGAGAGACTGCACCTGAACCTTTAGTAGTTCAAGAGAATGGAGTTAATTTTGCCATATATTTAGATGATGGTGCTATGGTAGGTCTATTTTTAGATCAAAAAGATGTACGAAAAACTATTATGAGAAAATACTCTAAAGGTAAAACTGTTTTAAATACATTTTCTTATACGGGTGCATTTTCTGTATATGCAGCTCTTGGAGGAGCAAAAGAGACTACCTCTGTAGATTTGGCAAATAGAAGTAGAGTAAAAACAAAAGAACAATTTACTTTAAATAATATAGATTTAGAGTCTCAAAATATTATTGTAGAAGATGTATTTAACTACTTCAAATATGCAGTAAGAAAAAAATTATCTTTTGATTTAGTTGTTTTAGACCCACCTAGCTTTGCAAGATCAAAAAAACATACCTTTTCAGCATCTAAAGATTATGTTAAACTTTTAAAAGAAGCCATACAGATTACAAAAAAAGGTGGTACTGTTATAGCTTCAACAAATGCATCCAATTTTGATATGAGAGTTTTTAAAGAGTTTATTAAAAAAGCATTTTTAGAGTTAAACAGACAATACAATATAACTGAAACATTTTCACTTCCAAAAGACTTTAAAGTAAATAACAATTATAAAGAGGGAAACTACTTAAAAGTTGTTTTTATTCGCGTTAAATAGTTTTATTTGCTATAATTACATCTATGATACTTAAAAATGAAGATGAACTTAATAATTTAATAATATGTCACAAGTGCTATACTATACATGAAAAAATACCTCTAAAAGATGGTAGTAAAGCTCACTGTTTAGAGTGCGATGAGGTTATATATAGCTATGATAGCAGATTGATTGACCATGCTTTAGCTCTAAGTATTACCGGAGTTATTTTTTTTATATTAGCAAATGTATTTCCTCTCATGAAGATTGATTTACTTGGCAATCAACAATTTATTACTCTACCTAAAACTATATTTTCACTATTTGATAGTGGTTTTTTTATAGTTGGATTTATCTGTTTTTTTCTAATATTCATATTTCCTTTAATAATTTTTTTAATAAATATACTACTCTTTACTCTTCTTAAGCTAAAAAAAGGTAAAAATACAACAAAAGAGTTACTTATTTTACTTGCACATATAAAACCTTGGAGTATGGCAGATATATTTTTTATAAGTATTTTAGTTGCACTAGTTAAACTTATATCATTTGGTCAAATTCATATAGGTGTATCATTTTGGACACTTATGATTTTTGTAATGATTGATATTTATATTACAAAAAGTATTCATCTATCTGAAATATGGATGATAAGAGATAAGATATGGGAAGAGAAGGTATAAAATGATAGAAGTTGATAAAGAAAATCTCATACTATGCCCTATATGTGATGAGGTAAATATTAATAGAGGTAAAAAAAATACTTGTCGTCGCTGCAAATCTGCTATATATCACCATAAACATTTTAGTACAGAGAAGAGTTGGGCTTTTTTAATAACAGCAATCATAGCCTATATACCCGCAAACTTATACCCAATGCTTATAACAAATGCTTTTGGTACACAAGATGGAAGTACAATACTTGGTGGAGTTATTTTACTTTGGGAATTAAAATCATATCCAGTAGCAGCAATAATATTTTTTGCATCAATTATGATACCTGTTATGAAATTTTTAATTCTACTATACCTCCTTATTAGTGTAAAATATCCAATAGGAAACGATAAAAAAGTAAGTAAACATAAATTATATTATTTAACAGAAGTTATAGGTCCGTGGTCTATGATAGATGTATTTGTAGTTGCAATTTTAGCAGGACTTATACACTTAACAAATGTAGAAATATTAGCAGGAACAGCAGCTACAGCATTTGCTATATCGGTATTTTTTACCCTCTTAGCAGCACACTCATTTGATGAAACATTAATAAAGGAAAATAAATAGATGTCAAAAAACATACCAACAGTAAGAAGCTCTTCAAAATTTAATTTTGTAACTTCTATTTGGATAGTACCATTCATAGCACTAGTAATTGCAGGTTGGCTAGGTTATCAATATTTTGCACAAAGAGGTGTAGAGATAGAGATACTATTTCCTAAAAATGAGGGCTTAGTTGCAGGACAAAGTGTAGTAAAATATAAAAATGTACCCATTGGAAAAGTAACTGATGTATATATTGAAAAAAATATACAAGGTGTTGTAGCAGTTGTAAGAATGAATAGTAAAAAGTCTACAGCATTTTTAACAGAAAATGCACGATTTTGGATTGTAAAACCTGAAGTTGGTTTAGGTGGTGTTAGTGGGTTAGATACACTTATATCTGGGACATATATAGAGATCTACTCTAAAAAAGGTGGAAAAGAATTTAAAAAGAAATATATTGGTTTAACACAAACATATAGAGATGAAAATGCAGGAAGTTACTTTCATCTTCTATCAAAAAATGGTGACAGCATCTCTGTAGGAACTCCTATATTTTATAAAAACATAAAAGTAGGAGAGGTAGAATATGCTCATCTATCTTTAGACAATAAAGGTGTAGATACAATTATCTTTGTAAATAAACAGTATGTTTCACTAATTCATAATAATTCAAAATTTTGGATAAAAAGTATGGTAAGTGTTGATGTCTCAAAAGGTGGATTAGATTTAAATATAGCACCATTAAACTATATGGTACAAGGTGGCATAGTTTTCTCTTCACCTGATGACGATCATCAAATAGCATTAAATAAAGATAAAATTTTTCAGATATATTCAAATAAAGCAGAGGCAAAAAGAGTAACTAATAACTCAAAAGTTAAAAATATAAAAAAGTTTATGTTAGTCACAGATAAACCAACTTCAAATTTAAAGGCAAACTCACCTGTTAAATTTTTAGAATTTGATATTGGAGAAGTTAAAAATATTAGTCATATTTATAATAATAAAACTCATAAAATTACATCAAATATTATAATATCTATAAATACATCATTTTTCGATAATAATAACTCTTCAGGCTTAGATAATTTCTATAAAGCATTTGAAGATGGTTTGCGTGCAAATATTGATACCCTAAATCCTATAACAGGCATGCAGTATGTAGACTTAACATTTAATCATAATGAAGGTAATGGTACTATTATAAAAACAGACAAATATCTACAACTACCTATGGTTAAAAAGAGTGCTGATGGAATTATGAGTAGTATAAATAAGATAATGGATAAAATTGCCAAATTACCTTTAGATAAATTAGTAAACTCTTTTGATAAAGTTATAAATGATACTTCAGAACCAATAGAACAAGCTGGTGATTTACTTAAAGAGTTAAAGAAAAGTGTAGAAAACATAAATAAAATGACTAGTCAAAAAGCCTTTATGTCAATGCCTAATGAGGTAAATACCACACTAAAAGAGTTAACTAAAACTCTTAAAAAAACTGGAAAAGTTGTAGATGGATATAGTGATAATTCAATGTTGACAAGACAACTTTCATATACTTTAGAAGTTTTAACTAAAACATCAAGAGAGATGGATGTATTTTTAAGAATGCTAAACCGTAAACCTAATTCACTTATTTTTGGAGAATAATAATGAAAAAAACAAATATATTTTTTACCTTAAGTACACTATTTATACTTAGTGGATGTGTATCTACTTCTAACTATTACATACTTTCTATTGCTTCTCAACCAAAAGTTACTTATGCTCACAAAAACGATAGCATAGGTGTTGAGACAGTAACAATACCTGCTTATTTATATAAAAGAGATATTGCTTATGCAAAATCAGAAAGAGAAATAGGATTTTTAGATGGATCTAATTGGGGTGAAGATTTAGATAAGGGATTAACCCATAGACTCATAGCATTCTTACAAAAAAAGTTTAACCAACCTCGTATATATGAGTATCCTTGGGGAACAGACAATCATCCAAATAAGAAAATACGCTTGAGCATATCTCGTTTTATTGCCTATGGAGATAGAGTTTATCTCGATGCAAACTGGGATATTAAAAGTTTAGATAATCAAAAAAATAGAGCTAAACTTTTTCAAACAACAGTTAAAATAGATAAATCAGGTGCAGATGGCATTGTAGATGCTATGAATGTGGCATTTGGAAAACTAGAAGAGTCGATTGCTAAGGGGATTAAAACTTTTTAGGCTTAAAAATTAATTTATGATATAATACCTTATAAAGGATTTGATATGATTAAAAATAAATTAAAAAAAGTTGTTATTATTAGTGCTATTGCATCATCTCTGCTATTTACTGCTTGTACCCCAGAGGAACAAGCACTTGCAACTGGTGTAGCTGTTGGAGCTGGTGCTGTTGCTTTGGCATCATATAGTTATCCACACTACTATAATCAACCTTACTATTATTATGGTGGTAGATACTATTATGGTGGATACTATAGAGGTGGATACTACTATTATCATGGACAAAGATTTAGATCGGGTCACTACTACAATAATGGTTACCGATATTATAATGGTAGAAGATATAGAGCCCAATCAGGAAGATATGGTCACTATAGAAACCGAAGTGAATATAATAGATACAATAATAGAAGTCATAATAGAAATAATAATTATAATAGAAATAATAATTATAATAGAAACTCTAACTATAATAGAAATACTAACTATAATAGAAATAGAAGCTATAATAGGAATAGAAACTATAATAGATCTTATAGATAATACTTTAGATATATAAAAAAGGATAGAAAAAAATTTATGACAAATACAAAAATACTTAAAGCACTTATCTTAATAGATATTTTAATAGGTTTAATATCTGTCATGTTTTTTGATATGAAAATAGTTTGGAGTACTCAATTTGGATTTATCTCTAGTTCACTTATTATGCTAGCTTCAATGGAGAGCTATAGGCGTATGGTAAATGCTAGAGTTGAACTCAACATTATAACAACAGATGATACAAGAGACACCATAGATAAACTAGAAGACCCTTACGACCTATATAGTGAAGATATAAAGGAAGATGAAGCAAAGAGTTTAGTAGAAGTTGTTAAAGATGAGAAAAAAACTCTAAAAAAGAGTAAACGAACCTTTAAACAAACTGCTAAAGATGCAAAAGCTGCACTCTCTATCTACAGATTAGGAGCTTATGGAGTTTTAATAGCTGGATTTTTGTTTTTAAATAAAAACACCCTACTCCATACTATTAGCTACATATTAGCACTTAGTGTACCTATGCTTGTAGTAGTATTTATGTTAATTCAAGCAAAAGATATGCAAATAGAAAAATAAAGGTTTCATTTATGAATAAAACTCTCCTACTCTCTATGACACTACTTTTAACTCTAAGTTATGCTAGTGAGTTAAAAATTGTAGATAAACCCATAGTCTTTAAAAAAGAGAGAATAGACTTAACCAAAGCTTACATAAAAAAGCATTATGGTAAAAGTGTTTCAAACATTAAAATAGTTCCAAAAGTCATAGTACTTCACTGGACTGCTGAGATGAGTTTTAACAAATCATTTAACAGACTAAAACCACAAAGGCTACTAAGTGATAGAAAAGACATAGCAAAAGCATCTGCTCTAAATGTATCTGCTCATTTTCTTGTAGCAAGAGATGGTACAATTTACCGTTTAATGCCTGAGACATATATGGCTAGACATGTCATAGGCTTAAACTACTCTAGCATTGGTGTTGAAAATGTAGGTGGTAAAAGTAACAAGGTAGATGACTTAACAAAAGCACAAAGAGTAGCAAATGTAAAGCTAGTAAAGTACCTAAAGAAAAAATATCCTAGCATAGAGTATCTCATAGGACACCATGAGTACAAACAGATGGAAAGCACCTCTTTATGGCTAGAGAAAGATAAAGGCTACAGAACAGTTAAAGCTGACCCTGGCGATGATTTTATGTCATACATTTTCTCAAAAGTTAAAAGTTTAAAACTCAAACATGCACCTAAGGCTAAGTAATGCACTCAGCATTTACCATAACCGACTGGAGCATATTTGGAGCATACTTTTTACTACTAACCATAACTTCTCTTCTACTTTCAAAAGTTAAAGTTAAAACAACAAGAGACTACTTTGTAGGCTCAAATAGTGTACCCTCATTTGCAGTTGCCGTCTCTGTTTTAGCTACTTCACAATCTGCTGCTACTTTTTTGGGAGGACCCGAGTACTCT
>Ga0256827_10000101_pt1 | contig 44374 bp, 35 predicted proteins | sample CV84metaG_FD_185977 | JGI IMG/M metagenome (GOLD analysis project Ga0256827, IMG submission 185977) | Hydrothermal vent microbial communities from East Pacific Rise, Pacific Ocean - CV84 | ecosystem: Environmental > Aquatic > Marine > Hydrothermal vents | place: Pacific Ocean: East Pacific Rise... | reverse complement strand
CTTCAAGAAATTCAATGGAGGCATTTTTTCGAATAGCATAAAAGAGTGTTGGTATGTAGTCTGGGTCTTCTAGTCCATACTCTAAACCAGCATCAATGGGTTGATGTAGATCAACTCCCTCTTTACAAAGTTTTTTTAAAGTGACAATACTGTCATTTTCAATGGCTTCCATTAGTACTTTCATAATTAAGACCTTTTTTATCTGATTTAATTACTTTAACATAAAAGAGCCGAACTGTATCTTAATGGAATTTAATTTATGAGAATAATTTGAGAATGTAGAGTTTATAAGCAATATATAATAACCATTTTGTTACTATTCGCGACCTAAATCTCGGTTTAGTATAAGTCTGCGTGAAGAATTTTTATATAATTCGCACTGATTATATAAGAGTTGGTTGGATATAAATCCTAATTATAGGGATTTATTTCATCCAACCATAGACGCAAAATAGGTGCAGAAAAACACACAGGAGTAACCAATGAAGGTTAGACCATCAGTAAAAAAAATGTGTGATGATTGTAAGATAATCAAACGAAAAGGTATCGTTAGAGTAATCTGCAAAAATCCAAAACATAAACAAAGACAAGGATAAGCATGGCACGTATATCAGGTGTTGATTTACCGAAAAAAAAGAGAATTGAATACGGACTAACTTATATCTTTGGTATTGGTTTACATAGTTCAAGAAAGATTCTTGACGCAACAGGTATTGACTACAATACTAGAGTTTTCGAATTAACAGATGCTCAAGCAGCTTTAATCCGTAACGAGATTCAAGAAAACTTCATGGTTGAAGGTGATCTTAGAAAAAAAGTAACTATGGATATTAAAGGTCTTATGGATCTTGGTTCTTATAGAGGACTTAGACATAGACGTGGTCTTCCATGTAGAGGTCAAAAAACTAAGACAAATGCTAGAACTCGTAAGGGTAAAAGAAAAACTGTTGGTGCAGCATAAGAAGGTAATGAGAAATGGCTAAGAAAAAAGCAAAAAAGAATATTGCTAAAGGTGTTGTTTACGTAGCAGCTACTTTTAACAATACAGTAATTACAGTTACTGACGAAATGGGTAACGTTCTTGCATGGAGTTCAGCTGGTTCTTTAGGATTTAAAGGTTCTAAAAAATCGACTCCTTTCGCTGCTACTGAAGCAGTTGCTGATGCAATGGCAAAAGCAATGGAGCATGGAATTAAAGAAGTTGGTATTAAAGTACAAGGACCTGGTTCTGGTAGAGATACAGCTGTTAAGTCAATTGGTGCAACTGAAGGAATTAGAGTAGCTTGGTTAAAAGATATTACTCCACTTCCTCATAATGGTTGTCGTCCTCCTAAGCAGAGAAGAGTTTAATCACTGTTAGTGATTGAATATATTTAATAGAATAATTAAAGGTATTAGAAATGGCAAGATATAGAGGTCCAGTTGAAAAACTAGAGCGAAGACTTGGTGTTGATCTCGGCTTAAAAGGTGAGAGAAGACTAGCAGGTAAATCAGCTTTAGAAAAAAGACCATACCCACCAGGGCAACATGGTCAAAGAAGAACAAAGTTAAGTGAATATGGTGAACAACTTCAAGAGAAGCAAAAAGCTAAATTCATGTATGGTGTATCTGAAAAACAGTTTAGAGCACTATTCGCTGAAGCTAAAAGACAAGATGGAAATACAGGGGCAATTCTTATTCAACTTCTTGAGCAGAGACTTGATAATGTAGTTTATAGAATGGGTTTTGCAACAACTAGAAGATTTGCAAGACAACTTACAAACCATGGTCATATTACTGTTGATGGAAAAAGAGTTGATATTCCATCATTTAGAGTTAAACCAGGTCAAAAAATTGAAATTAGAGAAAAATCTAAAACAAATCCACAAGTAGTGAGAGCTATGGAGTTAACTAACCAAACTGGTATGGTTGAATGGGTTGATGTTGAAAAAGAGAAACTTTTTGGTATTTTTACAAGAATTCCAAACAGAGATGAGATTTCAATTCCAGTAGAAGAGCGTTTAATCGTTGAACTTTACTCTAAGTAGTAGTTAGTAACAAAGGCAAAGAATGAAAAAAATTAAAGTAGCACCTTCACTTCCTGAAAATGTTGAAGTGAATGAATTGGGTGAAAACAGATCTGAAGTAATTGCCTACCCTTTTGAAAGTGGTTACGCTATTACATTGGCACATCCACTTAGAAGACTTATTTTAGGTTCTTCTGTAGGATATGCACCAATTTCTATTAAAATAGAAGGTGCAGCTCATGAGTTTGATAGTGTACGTGGTATGCATGAAGATGTTGCTGTATTTATTATTAATCTTAAAAATATTCGTTTTAAACTTGCTGAAGGTGTAGAAAAATTAGAAGTTTCATACAGCTTTAATGGACCAAGAGAGATAACAGCAGCTGATTTGGTAAATGATGATGTTGAGATTGTTAATCCTGATGCATTCTTAGCAACACTTAATGAAGATGCTGAATTAAACTTTACTGTAGTTATTGCACAAGGTTTAGGATATGTTCAGAGTGAAGATTTAAGAGATGATGTAGCAAGTGACAGTATTGCATTGGATGCATTCTTTACACCAGTAAAAAAAGCAAACTACGATATTCAGAATGTTTTGGTTGAAGATAACCCTAACTATGAAAAAATTGTCTTTGATATTGAAACAGATGGTCAAGTATCACCTGTTGATGCGTTTACTAATGCATTAGAGACAATGTATAAACAACTTTCTGTCTTTAATGGTGTACTTGATGTTGAAATTAATGCTACACCAATTAAGAGAAGCAATGATGACTCTGAGATTAAGGCGTATTTAGAACCTATTGAATCTTTAGGTCTATCTGCACGTTCATTTAACTCACTTGATAGAGCTGGAATGAAAGTTGTTGGAGAATTGGTACTTATGACCACAACAGAGATTAAAAATATTAAAAATCTTGGTAAAAAATCGTTAGATGAAATTGCCGAGTGTTTAGAAAATCTTGGTTATGGTGAAGACTTTGAACTAGCAGACAATACAAGAGTAAATCTTGTTAAGAAAATTGAGCAGATTAAAGAATAAGCTCTAAACAAAGGAACATAGATGAGACATAAACATGGATATCGTAAGCTTAGCAGAACTTCTGCACATAGAGCTGCGTTATTAAAAAACCTTTCTATTGCTCTTATTAAATATGGAAAGATGGAAACAACTCTTCCTAAAGCAAAAGAGCTTAGTAGATATTTTGAAAAACTTATTTCTAAAGGGTTAAGTGGAGAAAATGCTCATAGAGCAGTATTTGCACTTTTACAAGATAAAGAGTGTACTAACAAATTAGTAACAGAAATTTCTCCAGAGTATGCTGAGAGAAATGGTGGTTACACAAGAATCATCAAAACTCGTATGAGACGTGGTGATGCTGCACCAATGGCAATTATCGAATTGGTATAATTTCTATTTATTTGAGGAGTTTACTCCTCAAACTTTTCTTTTTATAATTTCTTCCCCTCATTATTTAAATATCTTAAAATAAACTAATAAATAAAATTTATATTAAAATTATTATGTATAATTTATACTTATAGAATTTCATTAAAATTAATATTATTTTAAAAATAAGTCAATATAATTAAGATAATAAGAAGAAATCAAGGAGAGAATATGAAGAGAGTAATAGGAAAAATAATCACTTTTATGTTTTATAAAAAAGTGAGAAAATTACCTAAAGTACAAATTCAAGTTACAACATATAATTCATAAATAGTATAAAACTATTTATGTTTTAAAGATTTTTTTCGATTTAAGAGTTTCTTTTTTCGAAAAGTTTTTGCTTTATTTACTGAATCAATCCACAATCTATTTATAATAAAATAAATCATACTTGATACACCAATTGAGTAAGGAATTGTCCCTAAATAAAGTGGTGTAAGAATTTTATCCCAATTAATACTGAACCAGTCAAGTGTTAACTCAATATTTTCTAAACTTTCATTTCCTAAAATAAAATTACCAGTTTGATATTCCATATAGTACATAAAAGGCATAGTTATTGGATTACTAAGCCATACCATTGAAATAGCAATTGGAATATTGAATTTAATAAAAGGTGTAACAGCTAGGACGGCTAGCATCTGCATGGGCATAGGTATAAAACCCCAAAAAAGACCTATTAAGACACCTTTTGAAATTGATTTTCTATTAATAGATAAGTATTCACGAGGTATTTTATATTTTTCAATAAAGGCTTTTATCTTACTATTACTTTGCTTTTTTTTAAAGATTTTTCGTATCATTTATCTACCATAGGTTTGTTTTAGTTGTATTCTAATCTCAATCACTTTAGATTTTAATGAAAATTGAGGATATTTATCACAACAAAAAAGATATGGGTATGAAAAGTTAGTATATATGCTTGACAAAGTTTTAAATATTATGTATAACTAGAATAATTATATAAATAAGGAGAAGCGAGTGCTTCCATTTACAGATGAAGAGTTAAGACCAATTGTTGTTGATATGTTAGATAAAGCAAGTGTGTGGATTAAAAAAGATGGTGGAGATGTGACTCTAATAGATATTAAAGATGGTACAGTTTTTGTTCAACTTCAAGGTGCTTGTGTTGGATGTGGTAGTTCTGGAACTACCATTAAATTTGGTATTGAAAAAGAGATGAAAACTTTTATACATCCAGAAATTAAAGTAATGAATGTTCCCCATGGTTGGGAAGATAAATTAGATCAATTAGGATAATAAATGGCTAAAGTTAGTCTTGACATATTACTTACTAGAGCAGAAGAACAGTTTACTTCTGGTAAATATGAAAATGCATTAAGAACTTACGGTTTACTTTTGGAAGAGTATCCCACAGATTCAGATGCACAAATTGGTGTATTCTTATGTGATATAGGGATGGAGAGTGCTGATGAAGCTCAAGCTCTATTTGACTATTATCAAATTATTAAAAATGAACAAGATGATGCGAGTGAAGTAATGGTTAATCTTTTAAGTACTTTAGATATGAGTCAAGGTCAGGTAACTGAACTATTAAATGAGACTATAGATCAAGCAGACTATAAAGATGGTATTGGTTATCAAGATTTTTTAAAATTTATTGAAGAGCGTGGAGATTTTAAACGTGCATTTGAAGATGTAATGTTTTCAACAAGGGTTATTTTGAAAAATAAAGAAGAGTATATTCTTTTTATTACTGAACTTATAAATAAGGGTCAAACTGAACTCGCAACACAATTTTTAGATTCTCTTAGTAATAGTTTTGCTAATGATCAAGAGATATATACTCTATATCATAAGTTAAAAGAATATAAGTAAGAAAATCAACATTAAAAGAAGAATATTTTATGAAAATAGATTTTAAAATAGATACATTTTTGTATCTTACAGATGATACAACAGCAATTAACTTAGAAACAAAATTTCTTTTAACAGCACAAAATAGAAAATATTTTGATAGACTTGAAAAAAAACCTTCCTATCTAACTCCATCTGAACTTATTAAAATTTGGGATGTAGAATCCTTAAGAGTTGTAGGTGTTACTGGTACAAATGGAAAGACAACTGTTACTGCTGCCATCTACTCTTTTCTTTTAGATTTGGGTGAAAAACCAGCACTGCTTGGAACAAGAGGCTTTTTTGTAAATGATGAGAGAGTAGAAGAGAAGTCAATGACGACTCCTTCTATATTGCATATATTATCTGCTATGAAAATAGCTAAAGAAAAAGAAGCTAATTACTTTATTATGGAAGTAAGTTCTCATGCTATTGATCAGAATCGTATTGAAGGATTAACTTTTGCATTGAAAGTTCATACCAATGTAACTTCTGACCATTTAGATTATCATAAAACAGTAGAGGAGTATAGAGCAGTAAAGAGTCGATTTTTTGCTGATGATTCTCCAAAACTTTTAAATAAAGATGATATTAAAAATATTACTTATAATTCAATAGGTGCACAAAGTTATGGAGTTGATGAACCAGCAACTTTTAAAGTGCAGGCATTCTCTTTGCAACATGGCATTACAGCAGGAATAAAGCATCTAAGTACAGAAGCAACTTTTCACTCTCCGATGGTTGGTTTGTTTAATCTTTTTAATCTTATGGCAGCAGTTGGTGCTTGTACAATGCTTACAAAAAGAAATGTTATGGAGATTTGTGAAGTTGTAAGTAATTTTGCTGGAGTAGCTGGTCGTATGGAAGTTGTAAGTAGAGACCCATTGGTCATTGTAGACTTTGCACATACTGATGATGGAATGATTCAAGTGCTTGACAGTATGAAAGATAGAGATGTTTCAGTAGTATTTGGTGCAGGAGGAGACAGAGACAAAGGTAAACGACCACGCATGGGTGCCGTTGCTGCAACTTTTGCTAAAAAAGTTTATGTGACATCTGATAACCCAAGAAGTGAAGAACCTGTAGAGATTATTAAAGATATTTTATCTGGTATTAAAGATCAAACACATACTAGAGCTTTGGTAGATAGAGCTTTTGCCATTCAAGAAGCACTGAAAGAGTTAAAGAAAGATGAAGTACTTATGATACTTGGAAAAGGAGATGAAGATACTATGGAAATCAAAGGTGAAAAAATTCACTTTGATGACCGTGAGATTGTTCGTGCATTATTAGCTGAGAAAATATAAATATCTACGTGATATTATATATTATTTCTGTTTTATTTTTTTTTGTCTGAATCTCTTCTATAGATAGATTGTCTATAGAAAGTTTCATAAAATCTTCTAAGTTATCAATTTTAGCGATTGCAATTTCTCTTAATACAATTCCTCTATATGCTTTAGCCCAGTGTGACACTACTTTTCCTTCTTTTATAAATTTTAAGGTTGTATATTTTTTTGTTGGTTTATAAAATTTATCATAATATTTAGCACGTAAATCTAATATATCCTCATCTTTTAAATACTCTTCCATTAAATAACTCTCTTTTTTATAAAGTTTTTCAGCTTTTAATTCACCGATTTTTTCTCCTTGTTTTAAACGATATTCAGGAATCATATCATTTGCACGTAAAAAACCAAAAAGATTTGAACACAATATGACATTATTATCTATGTAATTTTTAGAATCATGATTTAATTCTTGATAATTAAGATAATCAAATGCAACACCTGTATAACGTTCAATTGCTTTCATTGTTAAATCATGAATAATATCTCTATTATGATAGTTAATATCACTATTTTTTTTTAATCCAAACATTTTAGATAATTCTTCAAAACTATTTTTTTGTAAAATATTTATATATTTATGTAGTAATTTTTTACGAGTTGATGTAAGTTTTGAAAAAAGTAAAGAATCAATATTGAAGTTAAGGGTACCACCAGAAATTTTTGTCTCACTTGGAGCAAGAAGAATTTTCATTAAAAAACCTTGTTTTTAATGAATTATAGCGAATTTTAAAAAAAAATTATAAATTTTCAGAAAACCCTTGACATAGATTTGTTTTTTGTCTATAATGCGACTCCATTTAAAGAATGACTTTAAAAACATCTTTAAATGAATGGTGCTGATGTAGCTCAGTTGGCTAGAGCAGCTGATTTGTAATCAGCAGGTCGGGGGTTCGAGTCCCTTCATCAGCTCCATTAAAATTTTATCAGTGTTTGACCAGAATATAACATATATGGTGAGTTACTCAAGTGGCCAACGAGGGCGGATTGTAAATCCGCTGACTACGTCTTCGAAGGTTCGAATCCTTCACTCACCACCATGTTAATTTGATATTGCGATGCGGGAATAGCTCAGTTGGCTAGAGCGTCAGCCTTCCAAGCTGAGGGTCGCGGGTTCGAGTCCCGTTTCCCGCTCCATGGTATTAAAGAAATCTGGGAGCTGATGTGAAATTTTACAACTACTTTCACATTAACAATCAAAATCACAAACACTAGTAATTTATAAAATAATTTAAGATATATTTATATTGAATAGATTATGCCCATATGGCTCAGGGGTAGAGCACTTCCTTGGTAAGGAAGAGGTCGTGAGTTCAAGTCTCACTATGGGCCCCATCATAACTTATGGACAAAAGTGTTGTAAAAAAATAAGAATTTTACAATAGTTTTGTCCATATTGTTAAGTATTTAATGCAATATTGAGTTATGTCTGATATAATGTCAGCAAATTTTCAACAATAAACTTAGGAGACCGAGATGGCTAAAGAAAAATTCGAACGAACAAAACCACATGTTAACATTGGTACAATTGGTCACGTTGACCACGGTAAAACAACATTAACAGCTGCTATTACTGCTGTTTTAGCAACAAAAAACAACTCTGCATTCATGGATTATGATGCAATTGATAATGCTCCAGAAGAGAGAGAAAGAGGAATTACAATTGCTACTTCTCACGTTGAGTATGAAACTGAAACTAGACATTATGCTCACGTAGATTGTCCAGGTCACGCAGATTATGTTAAGAATATGATTACAGGTGCTGCACAAATGGACGGTGCCATTCTTGTAATTGCTTCAACTGATGGACCAATGGCACAAACTAGAGAACATATTCTTCTTTCTAAGCAAGTTGGTGTACCATACATTGTTATTTTCTTAAATAAAGAAGATCAGCTTGATGATGAAGATAAAGAAGAGATGTTAGAACTTGTAGAGATGGAAGTTAGAGAACTTCTTTCAGAATATGATTTCCCAGGTGATGATACACCAATCGTTGCTGGTTCTGCATTTCAAGCACTTGAAGAGGCTAAAGCTGGTAAAATTGGTGAGTGGGCAGAAAAAATTCTTAAACTTATGGATGAAGTAGATGCTTATATTCCTGAGCCAGTAAGAGAAACTGATAAAGATTTCCTTATGCCAATTGAAGATATCTTTACAATTCAAGGTCGTGGTACTGTTGTAACTGGTAAAATTGACAGAGGTCAAGTTTGTGTTGGTGATGCAGTAGAAATTGTAGGTATTAAAGATAATCAATCAACAACTGTAACAGGTGTTGAGATGTTCCGTAAAGAGATGGATTGTGGTCAAGCTGGAGATAACTGTGGTGTTCTTATCAGAGGTATCGATAAAGATGCAGTTGAAAGAGGTATGGTTCTTTGTAAGCCAGGTTCAATTACTCCTCACTCTAAGTTTACTGCAGAAGTGTATATTCTTAAAAAAGAAGAGGGTGGTAGACATACTCCATTCTTTAATAACTATAGACCACAGTTCTATGTAAGAACAACAGATGTTACTGGTTCTATTACACTTGCAGATGGTGTTGAAATGGTTATGCCAGGTGACAACGTTACTATTACTGTAGAGCTTATCAACCCAGTTGCTCTTGAGCAAGGTACTAAATTTGCTATCCGTGAAGGTGGTAGAACTGTTGGTGCTGGTGTTGTTGCTGAAATTATTGAGTAGCAAATATTGTAGAAGAGTTTAACTCTTTTACAATTTTCTTTAGGAGAAACTAATGAGAGAAACAATTCACTTAGGTTGTGAGAAATGTACAAGACGTAATTATCACACTACTAAGAATAAAAGAAACACTACTGAAAAACTTGCTTTGAAAAAGTATTGTAAGTGGTGTAAGTGTCATACTACACATAAAGAGATGAAACTGTAAAAAGTTTTTGCTTTTTTAGAGAGGTTAATTAAACCTCTCTTTATTCTTAGGCCAATAGCTCAGTTGGTAGAGCACTGGTCTCCAAAACCAGGTGCCGGGGGTTCGAGTCCCTCTTGGCCTGCCATAATTAAAAGGTAAATTCAATGGGAAAATTAACAACATATTTTTCACACGTTAAAGAAGAGATTCAAAAAGTTATATTTCCAACAAAAACACAAGTAAGACAAGCATTTTTTGCAGTTTTTCTAGTTGTAACTGTAATATCAATTTTTTTAGCACTTGTTGATTTGATGATGTCATCAATCGTAACTTCAGTAGTAGGTTAAGATGTCGTTTCAATGGTATGCAATTCAGGTTTACTCTGGATCAGAACAAGCTGTAAAAAAAGGTATAGAGCTTTTAGCTGTAGAGAATGGAATAGAGGATCAAGTTGAGTCTATAATTGTTCCTACAGAAGAGGTTATTGAGGTTAAGAATGGAGAGAAAAAGATTACAGAACGTGTTCTTTACTCTGGATATGTTTTTGCACATGTAGATTTAGATACAAGTTTGTGGCATAAAGTACAATCTTTACCTAGGGTATCTCGTTTTATTGGTGAAGGTAAAACAGCAACACCTCTTTCTGCATCAGATATTAAAGTTATCTTAGATAAAATGGAACAAAAGCAGGCTCCACGTCCTAAAGTTGATTTTGAGAATGGTGAGATGGTTCGTATTATAGATGGTCCATTCTCTAACTTTACAGGAATGGTTGAAGAGTATGATCTTGATCATGGTAAATTGAAATTAAATGTTTCAATTTTTGGTAGAAATACTCCTGTAGAGATTCTCTATACACAAGTAGAAAAAATAATATAGTATTAAAAGGGGCTAGAGTGGAAACTCTATCCCCTTTTTTAGTATAAATATTTGAATAATAGAAATATTTTTCTATTATTCAAGTTTTTATTTTCTAAATAAACGACTATTTAATCTAAGGAGACAATGATGGCAAAAAAAGTAACTGAAAAGTTTAAAATGATGATTCCTGCTGGATCAGCTAACCCATCACCACCAGTAGGACCAGCACTTGGTCAACGTGGTGTTAATATTATGGAATTTTGTAAAGCATTTAATGAAAAAACAAAAGATAAAATGGGATTTAAAATTCCTGTTGAAGTAACTGTTTATGCTGATAGATCTTTTACATTTGAGACGAAGCAACCACCTGCATCGGAGCTTATTATGAAAGCTGCAAATATTAAAAGTGGTTCGGATAATCCTCTTAAAAATAAAGTTGCATCTCTTACAACAGCTCAGATTGATGAGATAGTTGAAAAGAAAATTGCAGATTTAAATACAGATGACAAAGAGATGGCAGCAAAAATTATTGCTGGTACTTGTAGATCTATGGGTGTTGATATTACTGAATAGTAGTATTGTTTTATATTACCACTTAAGAGTGGGAGATTTATTATATCGTTGGAGAAATAAATGGCAAAAAAAGTAAATAAGAAAAGAGCAGCGCTCTTAGAAAAAATAGATGTTGAGAAGAATTATTCAGTAGATGAAGCTACAGTACTTCTTACGGAGTTAAAATCAGCTAAATTTGATGAAACAGTAGAAATTGCATTAAATTTAAATGTAGATCCAAGACATGCTGATCAAATGCTTAGAGGTTCAGTTGTACTTCCAAATGGTACAGGTAAAACAGTTAGAGTTGCAGTATTTGCAAAAGATGAAAAAGCAGATGAAGCAAAAGCAGCAGGTGCTGATTTAGTTGGTTCAGATGAATTAATTGAAGCAATTCAAGCAGGTAATATTGATTTTGATACAGTAATTGCAACACCTAACATGATGGGAACTCTTGGAAAGGTAGCTAGGATTTTAGGACCAAAAGGTTTAATGCCTAACCCTAAAACGGGTACAGTTACTATGGATGTGGCAAAAGCAGTTACAGAAGCAAAAGGTGGTAAAGTTAACTTTAGAACTGATAAAAAAGGTAACATTCATGCTGGAATTGGTAAAGTATCTTTTGGTGCTGAAAAAATTAAAGAGAATTTAGAAACTTTTATGCGAACTATTAACAAGGTTAAACCAGCTTCTGCAAAAGGTAGATATATCTTAAACGGTGCTATTTCGTTAACTATGAGTCCATCTGTAACACTTGATACAGCTGATCTTTTAGAAATGAAAGCATAATTTAGAGCTTAAAGCTTAGAACATTTGTATGCATAAATGGGTTAGGTTTAAATCTGACCCATTTGAGCTATAAATGTTTTTTCCTTTATGCTTGGCATATAAAATCTTAGACTAAAGATAATTGGGGCGAAAGCTTAATTTAAAACTTTGAAAAAAGTTTGTTAACACAAGAGGGGGGCAGGTTTAAACCTTACCCCTCTCTTGTGTTACCCTTTTAGAGGTCGGAAGGAGAACAAATGACTAGAATTGAAAAAGAAGCTATTGTTAATGAACTTAGTACTGCTTTTGCTGATCAAGGTGCTGTAATCGTGTGTGATTATAAAGGTATGACTGTTGAAGCATTAGAAGGTGTAAGAGCATTAGCACGTGAAAATGATGTACAAGTACGTGTTATTAAAAACACATTAGCAGGAATTGCACTTAAAAATGCAAACTGTGATGAGTTAACACTGACTGATACAAATATCTTTATCTGGGGTGAAGATCAAATTGCTACTTGTAAAGTAGCTGATAAATCTGCAATTGCAAATAAAGAGAACTTCTCAATTAAAGCTGGTGTAATTGAATCTAAAGTTGCTGACTTAGTAACTATTGAAGCAATGGCTAAATTACCTGGTAGAGAAGAACTTCTTGGTATGTTACTTAATGTTTGGAATGGTCCAGCTCGTGCAATCACGATTGGTCTTCAAGCTTTAGCTACTAAAAAAGAAGAAGAAGCATAGTTTTAAAGTTTTAAATTTTAACTATGAAATGGATGTTATGACAAAGAAGTCATTTAACAACTGAAGTGTAGAAGCCGAAGCTTCAGTTTAGAGTTGAGTTGAATTGTATTCACTCAAACATAACTATATTTTAAGGATATACTATGGCAACAACTAAAGAAGACGTTTTAGAATTTATCTCAAACATGTCAGTACTTGAGCTTTCTGAGCTTGTAAAAGAATTTGAAGAAAAATTTGGTGTATCTGCACAAGCTACTGTTGTAGCTGGTGGAGCTGCTGCAGGTGGAGAAGCTGCTGAAGAAAAAACAGAATTTGATGTTATTCTTACAGATGCTGGTGCTAAAAAAATTAATGCTATTAAAGTTGTAAGAGCTATTACAGGTCTTGGACTTAAAGAAGCAAAAGCTGCAGTTGAAGAAGTTCCAACTACACTTAAAGAAGCTATCTCTAAAGATGAAGCTGAAGAAATTAAAAAACAAATTGAAGAAGCTGGTGCAGCTTGTGAAGTTAAATAAGTCAAATTTGACTTATTCGTTTCAGATGGGTTTTCCCATTTGAAACAACAAAATATTTAGACCCTTTCTTCTACTGCATTAGTAACAGTAGATTATAACTCTTGTACTGCATTAGTAACAGTACAAAATCAACAAAGACAGATTAATATTTATAATATTTGATGAGATATAGCGATGAGCTATTGCGCAATAGTTTTTTTGTATATCTTATACATTCATCTAATAACATAACACACTATAAAGAGGTTTGCCCATGTTAAATACTTTACACTCTGGAAATAGACTTAGAGTCGACTTTTCAAAGACCCCTCGACAAATTGCTGTTCCTAACTTACTTCAACTTCAACAAAAATCATATGATGATTTTTTGATGATTGATGCTAAAAATAGATCTGAATCTACCATTGAAAAAGTTTTTCGTTCAGTTTTTCCACTTCATGATCATCAAAATAGACTTTCATTAGAATATAAAGGTTCAGATATTGTTCAACCTAAATATACTATTCGTGAGTGTATGGAGCGTGGATTAACTTATTCTGTTTCATTGAAAATGAATATTGCTCTTACAATTTGGAATAGAGATGAAAAGACTGGTGAAAAACTAGATCCAAAAGAGATTAAAGAACAAGCTGTTTACGTAAGAGATATTCCTCTTATGACTGATAGAACTTCTTTTATTATTAATGGTGTAGAGAGAGTTGTGGTGAATCAACTTCACAGATCTCCAGGTGTTATCTTTAAAGAAGAAGAGGCAACGACAGTTGTTAATAAACTTATTTACTCTGCACAGATTATTCCAGATAGAGGTTCTTGGTTATATTTTGAGTATGACGCAAAAGATATCCTCTATGCTAGAATTAATAAAAGAAGAAAAATTCCAGTAACTATTCTTTTTAGAGCGTTAGATTACTCTAAAGAAGATATTATGAAACTATTTTATGCTTCAAAAGAGGTATTTGTAAAAGATAATCGTTTTGTAACAAAATTCTCAGTAGATGATTTTGCTGGTCGTGCACCATATGAAGTTCGTGATCTTGATGGAAATATAGTTCTTCCAGCTGCAAAAAGATTAACAAAGAAAAAAGCTCAAAAGCTTATAGATGATGGTCTTGAATGGGTTGAGTATCCATTAGATGTTCTTGTTGAACGTCATTTATCTCGTCCAGTTATTGATCAAGAGAGTGGAGAAGTTCTTTTTGATGTTGTTACTGGAATGGATGAGCTTAAACTTAAAAAATTAATTGATGCAGGTGTTGAATCTTTTCATATTGCAGATGATCTTGCTGATGGTGCTGATGACTCAATTATTAAGTCATTTATTGCTGATCAAGAGTCACTTAGATTATTAAAACAAACTGAAGAGATTGAAGATGAAAATGCTTTAGCTGTTATTCGTATTTATAAAGTAATGAGACCTGGTGAGCCTGTTACTGCAGAAGCTGCGAAAACATTCTTAAAACAACTTTTCTTTGATCCAGAACGGTATGACCTTACTAAAGTTGGTAGAATGAAAATGAACCATAAGTTAGGTCTAGATATTCCTGATTATGTAACTGTAATGACAGCAGAAGATATTATTAACACTGTTAAGTATCTCTCTAAAGTTAAGAATGGTTCAGGTCATATTGATGATAGAGATCACTTAGGTAACAGAAGAATTAGAGCAATTGGTGAGCTTTTAGGTAACGAACTTTATAATGGTTTGACTAAGATGCAAAAAGCGATTCGTGATAAGATGACGACTATCTCTGGTCAACTTGATGAGCTTATGCCTCACGATTTGGTAAACTCTAAAATGATTACAAATACCATTTTAGAATTTTTCTCGTCAGGACAGTTGTCTCAGTTTATGGATCAGACTAACCCACTTTCAGAAGTGACACATAAAAGAAGACTCTCTGCACTAGGTGAAGGTGGTCTTGTGAAAGAGCGTGCTGGTTTTGAAGTTAGGGATGTTCACCCAACTCACTATGGTCGTATTTGTCCAATTGAGACTCCAGAGGGACAAAATATTGGTCTTATTAACACTCTTGCTACGTATGCAAAAGTTAATGAACTAGGATTTATTGAAGCACCATATAATAAAGTTATAGATGGGGTTATTCAAGATGAGATTGTTTACCTTACTGCGACACAAGAAGAAGATTTAGTTATTGCCCCAGCTTCAACAAAAATTGTTGATAGAAAAATTGTAGAAGAGTTAATTGAAACTCGTTGTAATGGTGAAATTTTACTTAATGAGACAAAAAAAGTAACACTTATTGATATTTCACCATTAATGGTTTCTGGTTCAGCAGCTGCACTTATTCCATTCTTGGAACACGATGATGCAAACCGTGCGTTGATGGGTTCAAACATGCAACGTCAGGCTGTACCTCTTCTTAAAACAGATGCACCAGTAGTTGGTACAGGTATGGAAGCAATTGTTTCTCGTGATGCTTGGGAGTCTGTTAAGGCTAAACGTCCAGGTAAAGTTGAAAAAGTTGATTCTAAAAATATCTATATTTTAGGTGAAGATGAAGGTGGAGTATATATTGACCATTATCCAATGGAAAAAAATATGCGTACCAACCAAAACACAACCTTTACTCAATCTCCAACAGCAAAAGTTGGTGATGTAGTAGTTGCCGGTCAAGTTATTGCTGATGGTCCAAATATGGATATGGGCGAACTTGCAATTGGTAAGAACATGAGAGTTGCATTTATGCCTTGGTATGGATACAACTACGAAGATGCGATTATTATCTCAGAAAAAATTCTTAGAGAAGATACATTTACTTCTGTACATACCTATGAAGTACAAGTTGAAGCAAGAGAGCTTAAACATGGTACAGAAGAGATTACCAGAGATATTCAAAACATTCGCGAAGATGAGCTTTCTCACCTTGATGAGTCTGGAATTGTTAAACTAGGAACACATGTTAAACCAGGAATGATTCTTGTTGGTAAAGTTTCTCCAAAAGGTGAGATTAAACCAACACCAGAAGAGAGACTACTTAGAGCAATTTTTGGAGACAAAGCTGGTCACGTTGTAAACAAATCTCTTTACTGTAAAGCATCTATGGAAGGTGTTGTTGTTGATATTAAAGTCTTTATCAAAAAGGGTCAAGAGAAGGATGAGCGAGCTGTTCAGTCGTATGAAGAAGAGAAAGCAATTTTAGATGCTGAACACCATGATAAACTACTAATGATTGATAAAGAAGAACTTTTAAGAGTTGCTGCACTTCTTTCTGAAGCATCATTAGCATCAGATGTAACTGTTGCTGAAGTTGATTATAAGGCAGGTGATTCTATTCCAGCTGACATTATTGCTGGTGTTAACCGTTTTGCATTGAAATCAGTTGTATCTGCTTATGATTCATCTATTGAGTCGGAGTATAATTCAACTAAGAGTTACTTTCAAAGACAGAAGAAAAAACTTAAAGATGCACATGAAGAGAAGCTTCATATTTTAGAAAAAGATGATATTTTACCAAATGGTGTTACAAAACTTGTAAAAATTTACATTGCTACAAAACGTAAGTTAAAAGTTGGTGATAAAATGGCTGGTCGTCACGGAAACAAAGGTATTGTTTCTAATATTGTTCCTGAGATTGATATGCCTTATACAAAAGAGGGTAAAACAGTTGATATTATCTTAAATCCACTAGGGGTACCTTCTCGTATGAACATTGGACAGATTCTAGAAGTTCACTTAGGGATGATTGCAAAAGAACTTGGTGAGCAGATTCAAACAATGTTTGATGAGCATAAAGAGACAATGATTACTGATCTTAGAGCTAAAATGGCTGAGATTGCTGATGTTGCTAAACTTATGAATGCTAAAGAGACATTAGATAAATTATCAGATGAAGAGTTACTTCATTATGCTAGAGATTGGGCAAACGGTGTTAAGTTTGGTGCATCTGTATTTGAAGGTACGAACTATGAAGAGTTTGATAAATTATTTGCTCTAGCAAAAATGGATGCTGATGGTAAGACAGAACTCTACGATGGTAAAACTGGTGAGAAGATGATTGAACGTGTTAACGTAGGTTACATGTACATGTTAAAACTTCACCACCTTGTTGATGAAAAAGTTCACGCACGTTCGACTGGACCTTATTCACTTGTAACACAACAACCAGTTGGTGGTAAAGCACTATTTGGTGGACAGAGATTTGGGGAGATGGAAGTATGGGCTTTAGAGGCTTACGGTGCTTCACATATTCTTAAAGAGATGTTAACCATTAAGTCAGATGATGTTGATGGTCGTACAAGAGCATACAAAGCGATTACAAGAGGTGAAAGCGTACCAGAATCAGGTGTACCTGAGACTATGTTCGTACTTACAAAAGAACTTCAAGCACTTGGTCTAGATGTAGACTTATATGAAAGTAAGAAAGAGGGAGATGCATAATGAGCGACTTTTTAGAGAATTTAACCCCTATTGATTTAACAAAAGAAGAGCGTCCAAGAGACATTATGGCTATGCAACTTAAAGTTGCTAGTCCTGAAAAAGTATTGTCTTGGTCTTATGGTGAAGTAAAAAAACCAGAGACTATTAACTACCGTACTTTAAAACCTGAGAGAGATGGTCTTTTTTGTGCAAAAACTTTTGGTCCAGTACGTGACTATGAGTGTCTTTGTGGTAAATACAAAAAGATGCGTTACAAAGGTGTTGTGTGTGAAAAATGTGGTGTTGAAGTAACAACATCAAAAGTAAGAAGAAACAGAATGGGTCATATTGATCTTGTTGCTCCTGTTGCACATATTTGGTATGTATCTTCATTACCATCAAGAATTGGAACACTTCTTGGTGTTAAAATGAAAGATCTTGAGCGTGTACTTTACTATGAAGCGTATATTGTAAAAGAGCCTGGTGAAGCGTGTTATGACTCTGAGGGTGCTACACCTTTAGCAAAATATGATGTTCTTAACGAAGAACAGTATCAGTCTATCTCTAGTCGTTTTGAAGATGCTGGACTTGACGCAAGAATGGGTGGTGAGATTGTTCAAGAACTTCTTGCAGACCTTGACCTTGTTGATATGTTTGCTGGACTTAAAGAAGACATTTTAGCAACTAAATCAGAAGCTAAAAAGAAGACTATTGTTAAGAGACTTAAAGTAATTGAGTCTTTCCTTAACTCAGGTAATAGACCAGAGTGGATGATGCTTACAATTTTACCAGTTATGCCACCTGACCTTAGACCTCTTGTAAGTCTTGATGGTGGTAAGTTTGCTGTTTCAGATGTTAACGACCTTTATAGAAGAGTAATTAACCGAAACCAGAGACTTAAAAGACTTGTTGAACTTGATGCTCCAGAAATTATTGTTAGAAATGAAAAAAGAATGCTTCAAGAGTCTGTTGATGCACTTTTCGATAATGGTAGAAGAGGAAACTCAGTTAAGGGAGCTAACAAAAGACCACTTAAGTCACTTTCAGAAGTAATTAAAGGTAAACAAGGGCGTTTTAGACAAAACCTTCTTGGTAAACGTGTTGATTTCTCTGGACGTTCTGTTATTGTTGTTGGACCTAGTCTTAAAATGGACGAGTGTGGATTGCCAAAAATTATGGCACTTGAACTTTTTAAACCACATGTTATGGCAAAACTTGAGGAGCGTGGATATGCTACGACTTTGAAGCAAGCTAAGAAGATGATTGAAACCAAACAAAATGAAGTTTGGGAGTGTTTAGAAGATGTTGTTGATGGTCACCCAGTATTACTAAACCGTGCACCAACACTACACAAACTCTCAATTCAAGCATTCCACCCGAAGCTTATTGATGGTAAAGCGATTCAACTTCACCCATTAGTGTGTGCTGCATTTAATGCCGATTTCGATGGGGATCAGATGGCTGTTCACGTACCACTTTCAGATGAAGCAATTGCAGAAGCAAAGATCTTGATGTTAGCATCAATGAATATTCTTCTCCCAGCATCTGGTAAAGCAATTGCTGTACCTTCTCAAGATATGATTTTAGGTCTTTATTACCTAACATTAGAGAAAGTTGATGTTGTTGGTGAGCATAAATTGTTCGCAAATGTAGATGAGATTCTTATTGCAAATGAGCAAGGTGGACTTGATCTTAATGCTAAAATTAGAACAGTTGTAAATGGTCATATTATTAACACTACGGCAGGTAGAGTTATCTTAAAAGCAATTATTCCTGATTATGTACCAGAATCATATTGGAATAAAATTTTAAAGAAAAAAGATATTGGGGCATTGGTTGATTATATCTATGCACATAGTGGTATTTCTCATACTTCGGTATTCTTAGACGATTTAAAAGATATTGGTTTTAAATATGCAACTAAATCAGGAGTATCTATCTCTATTGATGATATTAAAGTACCAGAAGTAAAAGAAGCAACTGTTACTAAAGCTAAAGATTATGTTATTGAAATTCAAAAACAATTTGGTAAAGGTCTTCTCACAGAGCAAGAGCGTTACAATAAAATTATTGATATTTGGACAGATACTAATAACTCAGTAGCTTCTGATCTTATGGCATTGATTAAGATTGATAAAGATGGTTTCAACTCAGTTCACATGATGGCTGACTCAGGGGCTAGGGGTTCAGCTGCACAGATTAGACAGCTTTCAGGAATGAGGGGTCTAATGGCGAAATCAGATGGTTCAATTATTGAGACACCAATTACTTCTAACTTCCGTGAAGGTCTAAATGTACTTGAATACTTTATTTCAACTCACGGTGCGAGAAAAGGTCTTGCCGATACAGCGATGAAAACAGCGTCAGCTGGTTACTTGACAAGAAAATTGATTGATGTTGCACAAAATGTTAAAGTTGTAATGCATGATTGTGGAACACATGAAGGTGTTGATGTTTCAGATATTTATGTTGGTAATGAGCTTATTGAGCCATTATCAGATAGAGTTTATGGACGTGTAATCTCAGCAGATATTATTGATCCTATTACTTCAGAGGTTTTGGTAAGTGAAGGAACAATGATTGATGAAGAGAGAGCACGACTTATCTCTGAATCTGGTGTACGTTCAGTTAATATTAGAACATCTGTTACATGTAAAGCAGAAAAAGGTATTTGTGCTAAGTGTTATGGTCTGAATATGGCTGAAAATAAAATTGTTAAACGTGGTGAAGCTGTTGGGGTTGTTGCTGCACAATCAATTGGTGAGCCAGGAACACAGCTTACCCTTCGTACATTCCACACCGGTGGTACGGCTACTGCTGGTAAAGAAGAGCGTCAAGTTATCGCAAATAAAGAAGGGTTTATTCGTTACTATAACTTAAACGTTTACAAAAATAATGAAAATAAACTTCTTGTTTCGAATAGAAGAAATGCAGGGGTACTTTTAGTTGAACCAAAAGTTAAATCATTAACTAGAGGTAAATTAACTATTACTCATGCACATGATGAGATTGTTTTAAATGTACAACAAGGTGCTAAAGAGCAACGTTATACGGTTAGAAAAAATGATATTGCAAAGACAAATGAACTTGCTGGTGTTGGTGGAAAAGTAGATGGAAAACTCTTCTTACCTTATGAAAGTGGTGAGATTATTGAAGAGGGTGATTCTATTATTGAAATTATTAAAGAGGCATGGTCAGTACCATCACGTATCCCTTTCGCTTCTGAATTAATTGTTGAAGATGGTGCTCCAATTACTCAAGATATTCATGCTGAAGCAAAAGGGACAGTTAAGTTCTTCTTGTTAAAAGGTGATTATTTAGAGAGACTTGATACGGTTCAAAATGGTAAAGCCATTAATGAAAAAGGTCTTTTTGCTGTTATTGTTGATGAAAATGATCGTGAGGCAGCTAGACACTATATTGCTAGAGGTTCAGTTATCTCTATTGATGATAATTCACTTGTTGCAAGAGGTGACCTTATTGCTAAATCTGCTACAGATGAACAGGTTGTTATTGCTGAATGGGATCCATATTCAGAGCCAATGATTGCTGAAGCAAATGGTACCTTGAAATTTGAAGATATTATTCCTGGTGTTACTGTTGTTGAACAGTTTGATGAGTTAACTGGTGAGAGTAGATTGACACTAAATGATTATATTCCAACATCATATAATCCAGCAATTGTATTAGCAACTGATGAAGGTGAAATTATCTCTTATGCCCTTGATCCTAAAACATCTATCTTTGTACAAGATGGTGCAAAAGTAGGAATTGCAGATATTTTAGCTAAGACACCTAAAGCTGCTCAGAAATCAAGTGATATTACTTCAGGTCTTCCAAGAGTTTCTGAATTATTTGAAGCTCGTCGTCCAAAAGATCCAGCACTGATTGCTAGAGTGACAGGTTCTGTTGCTTTTGGTAAGCCACTTAGAGGTAAAAAACGTATTATTATTACACCAGAGCATGGTACTCCAGTTGAACAGTTTGTTGACAAACAGCGTTCAGTAGTTGTTGCTGAAGGTGACTTTGTTCACACTGGTGAAAAACTTACAGATGGTACAGTTTCAAGTCATGATGTTCTTTCTGCACTTGGTGAGAAAGCGTTGTATGAGTATATTGTTGAAGAAGTTCAAATGGTTTATCGTCGTCAAGGGGTTAATATCTCTGATAAACACATTGAGATTGTTGTATCTCAAATGATGAGACAAGTAAAAGTTATTGATGGTGGAGACTCTAAGTTTATTGATGGAGATTTAATCTCTAAAAAGAAATTTGATTTTGAAAATAAAAAAGTTATTAAACTTTTTGGTGAACCGTCAATTGCTGAGCCACTATTGATTGGTATTACAAGAGCAGCTGTTGGAGCAGATTCAATTATCTCTGCAGCATCGTTCCAAGATACTACTAAAGTATTAACATCAGCATCTATTGCTGGTACAGTTGATATGCTAGAAGACTTAAAAGAAAATGTTGTTATTGGTCGTCTTATCCCTGTAGGAACAGGTATGGTTGACATGGATAGCATTGAGTTTACTATTCCAGATGAAGAAGAGTAGAGGCAACCTTTATGGTTGTCTCTTAGTATAATTATAAAAATCTAGAATAGATTTTTTATGGCTATCCAAATATTTGGTAGCCATAAACTTATATCTTTAGAAGTTAAATTCCCTCCATTTGTTTGGCATTAAATTCTATTAAATTTTCACCTATAAACTTAAATGATAATTCAATAGGTCGACAACAAACTTCACAATCTTCTATATAGTCTGAATTTTCCTCTTCACTCTCAAATATCATAGAAATATGTTCCCAACAGTAAGGACAAGTAAAAAAGTGTTCCATCTATTTCTCATTTTTCTTAAATAAATTAGTAAACCAATTGAAAACTCTACAACCATTGTAACAAGTTCCATTTCGTTCACATCTTGTTTTTTGTATGTTATTAATCAGAAGGAGTAGAAAGCCAAGTGCAATAATAAATTGAGTTGCACCTGTTAACCAATTTTCAGATAGAAGATTTTGAATGGCAAAGCCAAGCATAATAATAGTTATAATGAGACACATAGATATTCCTATTTTTTTGTTCATAGTATATCATGCTAGATTAAAGGTTACTATGGCATTTTTCTCCACTCTGCCTGAGAGTAAAATTTTTTATCAAATTTATATTTATAAGTAATTACTTCAGGTTTTTGTACATAATCTTCAGCATAAAATGCATCAGTATCCATAGTAAGTTCAGTGGTCCAAGTAGGATCAGATATTTTAGGCATTTCAATTTGAGTTGGTTCATTCATTGCCATTAATTCTTCTTGAATAATTGCATCGGCTCTTTGATTTTGTGCTACTCCATAATAGTTATTGTAAGGATGTGCTTCTGAAATAGAAATAATATCAGTATGAGAAGAGCATCCATTAAGAAATAAAATTGTAAGTGAAGATAAAATAATTAAAGTTTTGTTTGATAATTGTTTCATGGTAAATCCTTATATTAAATATTAATTAATATAATTATATAGTATTTAAAATTAAATTAAAATTAAAATTTAACATTTATTATTAAAATATATGTAGAGAAGATAAGTTTTAAAGTACTATTTATAAAATAATAATCAGTAGGTTATTGTACCTATTAGATTCAATATTTTATTAATATGAAAATCAGTTATAAAAATCCCTAACAACTAAAGTTTATTTCGGTATAATATGCACCATTTTCTAAGTTAGGAAGTCCCGAAAGTGTGTTCAAATAATGCTTTTTCGGGGCTTCCTGCCCAGATTTCAAAAACTAACAGAAAGGAATTGTATTGCCTACAATTAACCAACTCGTTCGTAAAGAACGTAAAAAAGTGATTAAAAAATCAAAATCACCAGCATTAGTGAACTGTCCTCAAAGAAGAGGCGTTTGTACAAGAGTTTATACAACAACTCCAAAAAAACCTAACTCAGCTTTAAGAAAAGTTGCAAAAGTTAGATTAACAAGTGGATTTGAAGTTATTTCATATATTGGTGGAGAGGGTCATAACCTTCAAGAGCACTCAATCGTACTTGTACGTGGTGGTAGAATCAAAGATTTACCTGGTGTTAAATATCATATCGTTCGTGGTGCATTGGATGCATCTGGTGTTAACGGTAGAAAAGTTGCTCGTTCTAAATACGGTACTAAAAGACCAAAATAATCGTAAGATTATAAGTTAAAACGGTAAGAGAGTTTAGCCTTGAAATGGGCTTAAAACAGGTTAATGTCAAGAACTATTTGTGTTCGCCTTAGGGGACAAAACTTGAGTAAATCAATTTATACGATTGAAGATAATAAGGAAAGATTAATATGAGAAGAAGAAAAGCTCCCGTTAGACCGGTACTCCCAGATCCAGTACACGGTTCTAAAGTTTTAACTAAGTTTGTAAATGCCGTAATGTTAGACGGTAAAAAAGTGACAGCAGAAAAAATTATGTATGCTGCATTAGAGAGAATTGAAGAGAAATCTGGTGAAAAGGGTATCGAAGTATTCAACAAGGCAATGGATAATGTTCGACCTGCAATGGAAGTAAAATCAAGAAGAGTAGGTGGTGCAACTTACCAAGTGCCAATCGAAGTTAGACCAGCTAGACAGCAAACACTTGCTATTAGATGGCTAATTGATGCTGCAAGAAAAAGAAATGAAAGAACTATGGTAGAGCGTCTTTCTAACGAGCTTATGGAAGCTGCAACTGATAAAGGTTCTGCATTCAAGAAGAAAGAAGATACATACAGAATGGCAGAAGCTAATAAAGCATTTGCACATTACAGATGGTAAGGGACTAAGTTATGGCAAGAACACATAAACTTGAAGACGTAAGAAATATTGGTATTGCAGCACATATTGATGCTGGTAAAACAACAACTACTGAGAGAATCCTTTTTTATACAGGTGTTGAGCATAAAATTGGTGAAGTTCATGATGGTGCAGCAACAATGGACTGGATGGAGCAAGAGCAAGAGAGAGGTATTACTATTACTTCTGCTGCTACTACTTGTGAGTGGAATAAAAAGCAAATTAACATTATAGATACTCCAGGTCACGTTGACTTTACTATTGAAGTTGAACGTTCTATGAGAGTACTTGATGGTGCTGTTTCAGTATTCTGTGCTGTTGGTGGGGTTCAACCACAATCAGAGACAGTTTGGAGACAAAGAAACCGTTATGGTGTACCTTCAATTGTTTTTGTAAATAAATATGACAGAACAGGTTCTGATTTTTATGAAGTTGAGAGACAAATTATTGAGAGATTAAAAGGTAATCCTGTACCTATTCAGCTTCCAATTGGTGCTGAAGAAAATTTTCAAGGTGTTGTTGACTTAGTAAAAATGAAAGCAATCGTTTGGGATCAAGATGCTGCTATGGGTTCAAATTACCATGTAGAAGAGATTCCAGAAGATATGATGGAGTTAGCTGAAGAGTACCGTGAAAAATTAATTGACAGTATTGCTGAAGTTGATGGTCAAGAAGAACTAATGGAAAAATTCCTTGAAGGTGAAGAGATTTCTGAAGAGGAATTGAAAGCTGGAATTAAAGCTGCTACTATTGGAATGCATATTGTTCCAATGACAGTAGGTACTGCATTTAAAAATAAAGGTGTTCAGACTCTACTTGACGCTGTTGTTGACTACCTTCCATCTCCAGTTGAATCAGCTGCCATTAAAGGTACAATGATGGATGATGAAGAGGTAGAAGTTGAAGTTGAATCTACTGATGATGGTGCATTTGCATCATTAGCATTTAAGATTATGACCGATCCATTTGTTGGTCAACTTACATTTATTCGTGTTTATCGTGGTTCTTTACAGTCTGGTTCTTATGTTCATAACTCAACAAAAGATAAAAAAGAGAGAATTGGTCGTATCATGAAAATGCATGCGATTAAAAGAGAAGAAGTAGATGAAATTTACGCTGGTGAAATTGGTGCTGTTGTTGGACTTAAGTCTACAACTACTGGTGATACACTATGTGATGCTTCTGATAAAGTTGTTCTTGAGAGAATGGATTTCCCAGATCCAGTTATCTCTGTTGCTGTTGAGCCAAAAACAAAAGCAGATCAAGAAAAAATGGGTATTGCACTTTCTAAACTAGCTGCAGAAGATCCATCTTTCCGTGTTTCTACTGATGAAGAGTCTGGTCAAACTATTATTTCAGGAATGGGTGAGCTTCACCTTGAGATTCTTGTAGATAGAATGAAGAGAGAATTTAATGTAGAAGCTGAAGTTGGTGCACCACAAGTTTCTTACCGTGAAACAATTCGTGAGTCTGTTAAGAAAGAGTACAAGTACGCTAAACAGTCTGGTGGACGTGGACAATTTGGTCATGTTTACTTACATATTGAGCCACAAGAAGCTGGTTTCGGTTATGAGTTTGTTGATGCTGTTAAAGGTGGGGTTATTCCAAAAGAATTTATCCAACCAGTCAACAAAGGTATTCAAGAAGCTATGGCTAGAGGTATTCAAGCTGGTTACCCAGTTGAAGATATTAAAGTTACTGTTTATGATGGTTCTTACCATGATGTGGATTCATCTGAAATGGCATTTAAACTTGCTGCTTCAATGGGATTCAGAGAGGGTTGTAGAGAAGCTAAACCAGTAATTCTTGAGCCAATGATGAAAGTTGAAGTTGAAACTCCTGAAGATTACATGGGTGACGTTATTGGAGATATCTCTAAAAGACGTGGTATCGTTCGTGGAATGGGAGACAGAGCTGGATCTAAGATTGTTGATGCATTTGTACCACTTTCTGAAATGTTTGGTTACTCAACTGACCTTCGTTCAATGAGTCAAGGTCGTGCAACATATGCAATGGAATTTGATCACTATGATGAAGTACCTGCAAACGTTGCAAAAGAGATTATTGAAAAAAGAAACTAAGGTTTTACCTTAGTTCTTGAACTCAATTTTTTCTTATTCTATGGGACTTTCCCATAGAATTAAATTTTTTCTTTTCCTCTTTTTCTTTTTTCATTAACTTCTATTTTCTTTTATTGTCAATTGTTTTACTATCCTTTAAATAAATATAATTATTATAATTAGAAAACTATATTAAAGTTTATTTAATATAAAATTTAAATTAAATAAATATATAAATTAATATATTTTATATTCAATATTTATTTTAATTAAGGAGCTAAGATGCATAATTTTTTAAATTTGCTAAGTAAAACTAAAATTATTATATTATTATCAATTATAACTGTAAGTAGTTTTGCAGCAAATCGTCCTGTATCAGATTTACATAAGTCTCAAAATTCATGTAATGGAAGAGTAACATATGAATTGAACAATCAGTATAACCCTAGGGATTTTGAAGTTTATGTTGGTACTGATGATGCAACAGATCATAATAAGTTATATAGTTATAGTAGAGAAGATATTAATTTTGATTTCTCTTATGGAAGTCATAGTGTAACTATTAATTATACAGCCAGTGATAAAAGTAAAACAAGATACCCAATGTATTTGTGTGATAAATCAAAATTTGCAGATGGCACTTGGTCAAGCGAGGCACATAGTCAGAGTGATCATGTACCTTGTGATGATTGGTGTACAACTGTTTATACAAGTGGTAACTGTGCTAAAAACACTCCTCCACCTCCACCAGTAAGTGTAAAAAGAAAAGATTTTGGAGATGCTCCTGATATTGGAAATTATCATAGATCAAAACATGCTGATAAAGTTTCAGAATTGGTTACAGCTAATGTTGCATTAGGAAATGGTGTAAGCTATGAATCAAATGGTCATTTTAGTGTAAATGCAGATGCAGATACTTATGATGATGCAATTACAAATTCTAATGATCTTATTGTACAAAAAGAGAATGGAAAATATAATTTAAATGTACATATTATAAATAAGGGTAGTGGAGTATATAGAGCAGAGGGTGGAGCGACACAAAATATTAGTCATTGGAGATATGTTAGTGCATGGATAGATTGGAATGATAATAAAATTTTTGATAATTCTGAAATGATTAATGGTGACTTCGTTGGAATCGCACCAGATACGGATATTACAAAAAAAATTACTTGGAATATACCAAATAGTGTAAAAAATGGTGATAAACGTATGTTAAGAATTCGTTTAAGTGATTGTGCTTATGGACATAAAGGAGATAATGAAGTTATCTCTTATAAAGATTGTTCTAATGCTACCAATGGTTATGCAAGTTTTGGAGAGATTGAGGATTATATTGTAACTGTTAAGGAAGTTCAAAAACCATCTGAGTTAAGTTGTTCTGCTGGATATACAAAATATATTAGTAATACTAAATTTGGAACATTTGGTAATCCCTATGTTACACAGTTAGATATAACGGATGAGTTTGGAGAGCTACTTAATAGTTCAGTTGAGGTATTAATTGAAGATGCATATACTTATGATAGATATACTACAAGAGACAAAACAAAAGATCAACCACATGAAATAATGAAATTGATTTTTTTTACAGACAATGGTACTGAGATTGCTACTCCATTTACCAAAAGGTTAGATCCTTATGTTAAATTTTCAGAAAGACATACAAATTTAGGAAAAGTAAGACTACCAAATGGAGCAAATCAGGTTAAGTTAGTTCATTATGAAGATGAAGAGTATAGTGTTGGTGATCAAGGTGAAATTAACTCTGTATACTTTGGAGGTATGTGTTACAAAGTTGTAAAAAAAGAGAAACCAAAAAATGGTCCTAAATGTTATGCGTTAACTGATGATTCTAGTGAATTACATGAACTCTTTTTAAATCCAAATGTGAATCCTCTTCCGTCACCATATATTATTAAAATGGATAGAAAATTTGATGGAGAAGGTTCAGCATATAGAGCAAAAGATAAGACACTTTATGCTTTTCAAGATGTAGATAATGGTAGTGATTTATATGGAGTTAATATAACAACTGGAAAAACAACAAAGATTGTTTCGAAATTGCTTAATAGATCAGTTGATGCTGCTGAATTTTATGTAGAAGTTGCTACAGGTAAAGAGGTACTCTATGTAATTGCTGGTGAAAATAATTCTAAACTTTATGCATTTTATGTAGATACATGGGAGAGTGTGCCGAATTATCCTAAAAACATTACAGGTGATACTCGTGACTTATCAAGTCTAGCTATAGATCCTAGAACAGGTAATGCTTATGCAGTAGATGATTATAATTACGATAATAAAGCACCAAAACTTTATGAAATTGATTTACTAACAGCTAAAACAACTTATAAAGTAACTTTAGCACATATAGTTGATGCAGAGGGACTCTCTTTTGCTTCTGATGGAAAGTTATATTTAGAAGATGAAGATAATTATGATGGACGTAAAGTTTATCAAGTTAATTTAAACAACGGTGTATTGACAGCATCAGCAGAATATTCAGATACATTAGGGGATATGGAATCACTCTCATGTAATGGAACAGAAATTCCTGCTTCTATTCCTAGAATTAGTATTGAAAAAGCAACAAATGGAGTAGATGCTGATAATGGAACGGGACCAGTTGTTAATGTTGGTGAAAATATTACATGGACATATGTGATTAAAAATAGTGGTAATGTTGCATTAGAAGATATTGTAGTAAGTGATGATAAGATCGGTAATATTTGTAGAGTTGCGACATTAGCTGTTAATGCAACAAAAACATGTAGAAAAAGTGCAAAAGCAGTTGAAGGACAGTATGAAAATATAGGAAAAGTTACGGCTAAATATGGAGAAAAAGTAGTTGAAGATAGTGATAAATCTCACTACCTAGGTGCTATACCAAAAAGAGCTGATATAAGTATCGAAAAATCAACAAATGGTGTAGATGCAGATAATGGAACTGGACCAAAAATTCCTTTTGGTGCAGAAGTTAAATGGGTATATGTTATTAAAAATATTGGTAATGTTGAACTTAATACTATCTCTGTTGTTGATGATAAACTAGGAACTATTTGTATTGCAGATAAATTAGTTCCAAATGAATCAAAAACATGTACTAAAATAGGTAAGGCTACTTCTGGACAGTATGAAAATACAGGAACAGTGATTGCTAACTATAGGGATAAGACATTAACAAAAAAAGATAAAAGTCACTATTTAGGTGGTGCAGAGCCTAAAGGTTCTATTGGTAATTTTGTATGGATTGATTCTAATAAAAATGGTCTACAAGATGAAGTAAATAGTGGTGTAAAAAGTGTAGTTGTAAAACTTTTTGATAACAGTAATAAGTTAGTTCAATCAACAATAACAGATAAATATGGTAAATATTTGTTTACAAATGTAGTTGCAGGACACTATTTTGTAGAGTTTAAAATACCGAATGACTTTACAATTACAGCTCAAGGTCTTGGAGATGAGAATAAAAATTCGGATGTAGATAAAGCTGGTAAGACAGAAAAGTTTATATTAGATATTGGACAAAATATAACTTCTATTGATATGGGTCTTTATCCTACAGCAGTACCTAAAATTGCGATAGAAACTTCAACAAATGGAGTAGATGCAGATAAACCAACTGGACCTGAAATTCCATATAATGAGAAAATTATTTGGAAATATGTTGTTACAAATAGAGGAAATGTACCTTTATCTAATATAATTGTAACAGATAATAGAGTTGGTAAAATTTGTACTATTGTTACTTTAGATGTAGGTAAAAGTAAAAGTTGTATAAAAAATGGACTTGCAACTACGGGACTCTATTCAAATACAGGTAAAGTTGTTGGTGAGTATAATGGAAATAAAGTTAGTGATGAGGATCCTACACACTATGATGGTGGAATGAAACCAGTATCTACACCAGTGGCAGATGATGATATAAAAGTTGGTGAGACAGGAAAGCCTGTGACCTTGAGTACTTTGTCTAATGATAAAGGAGTTGATGCTAATTTAGATCCAAAAACGGTTGTTTTTACACATGATAATGCAACTAATGGGGATAAAAAATTAATAGTTAAAGGTGAGGGTGTTTGGACTATTAATCCTGAAAATGGAAATATTACATTTAGACCTGAAGATGGCTTTACCGATGATCCAACATTTGTAGGATATACAGTTGAAGATTTAAATGGGAATATTTCAAATGAAGCATTAGAGAAGATTAATTATCCTCAAACTAAACCAGAAGCTAAAGATGATAGTAAAATTGGAGAGCGTTGTAAAGCTATTGTTTTAGATATTTTAAAAAATGATAGTGATCCAGAAAATGATTTAAACTCTAGTACGGTTAATTTCATTGTAGTTGATGGTTGGACAGGAACAGATAGTGATAGTGATGGAGATATTGATACAGTTGTAATACCAAATGAAGGTAAATGGATTGTAAATGAGCAAGGTAAAGCTACTTATACTCCAAGTGATGAGTGTAATAATCTTACACCAACACCAATTGAATATATTGTAAGTGATACAACTAAAAAGAGTTCAAATAGAGCAAAAGTAACAGTGACATACCCTGAAGCAGAAAAAGCATCATTAGGTAATTTTGTATGGTTTGATGCAGATAAGAATGGGAAACAAGATAATGGTGAAGTAGGACTTCAAAATGTAACTGTTGAGTTATATGATGCTAGCAATAGACTTAAGTCAACAGTAAAGACAGATGATAAGGGGCATTATGTTTTTGTAAATCTTGATGCTGGAGAGTATGTTGTTAAGTTTGTAGTACTAAATGGATATACAATTACACTTCAAAATGCACATGCTATCTCAGATAAATTAAATTCAGATGCTGATAAAATTACAGGTAAAACAGAGAGTATTACTTTAAGTGAAGGTGAAGATAATCTTGATGTTGATGCAGGAATGTATATTACACCAAAACCTAGTATTAAAATTGTAAAAGAGACCAATGGTGGAGATGTATCTAATATTATTGTTGGAGATAAAATCACTTGGACATACATTGTAACTAATACAGGAAATGAAACCCTTATAAATATTGTAGTTACAGATGATAAAGAGGGAAATGTTGTAGCTTGTAGTGGTGAAGGGTCATTAGAATCTCTAAACCCTACAAAAAGTATTACTTGTACAAAAATAGGAGTTGCTGTCCTTGGAGCATATAAAAACAGTGTTTTAGTAACAGCAAAAGATGCTAATAATAAGTCAGTAACAGCAAAGGATAGTAGTTCTTATGTTGGAAATGAATCTCCAATTGAGCTTGGAACTATTGGTGATTATGTTTGGTTAGATAGTAATAAGAATGGTATTCAAAATACCGATGAGTTACCTTTAAACTCGATTGATGTTCAGTTATATGATGAAAATAGAAAATTAATTCAGACTCAAAAGACAGATGTTTTTGGTAAGTATACTTTTACTGAGGTTCCTTCTGGTAAATATTATGTGAAATTTAAAGTTCCTAATGCATATACTGTGACTAAAAAAGACCAAGGCGATGATAGAGGTGAGGATTCTAATACTGACAATAGTGGAAAAACAGCACTCTTTACTTTATCTGATGGTGAAAATAAAATAGATATTGATATGGGACTTTACCCAACAGTTGTAAATTTAGGTGATCGTGTTTGGTTAGATACAAATACAAATGGTATTCAAGATTCTAATGAAAAAGTTGGTGTTGCTAATGTTATAGTTAAATTATATCATGAAGATGGAACCTTTGTTAGTGAAACAAAAACTTTAAGTTCTGGACAGTATCTCTTTAGGAATTTGACTCCTGGAAACTATTATGTAATTTTTGATATTCCAAATAATTATAAAGTAAGTCTAAAGAATCAAGGTAATAACAAAAGCAATGATTCTGATGCAGATGGTACAAGTGGAAAAACAGCAGTTTTTACTCTTTTAGCTGGTAGAGATGATAAGAGTATTGATATGGGACTTTATCAAGAGGGAACTAAGGTTGGGGATAAAGTTTTCTATGATATAAATAAAAATGGTATTCAAGATAAAGGTGAAAGTGGCGTTGCAGATGTTGAGGTAACTCTTTATAGTGCAAAGGATAATAAAGTTGTCTCAACGACCAAAACAGCAACTTCTGGAATTTATTTATTTGAAAATGTTACTCCAGGAGAGTATTACATTATCTTTACTGCTCCAGTAGGATATACTATTTCTGAATCAGGTAAAGGAACTTCGGAGACTGATTCAAATCCAGATGTAAATGGTAAAACTAAAAACTTTACATTGGTTGCTGGAACACAAGATAGCACCATTGATATGGGTGTATATCAAAATGTAGTAAGTTTTGGAGACAAAGTCTTCTTAGATACTAATCATAATGGACTACAAGATGTAGGAGAAAAAGGTGTACGAGATATAAACGTTACTATTTTTTCTGCGAATAGTGCTTTCTCTAAGTCAATGTTAACAGATGAAAATGGTAATTACCTATTTACACATCTTGCAGCAGGCGAATATAGTGTTGAGTTTAGAGATATTCCTTATGGGCATTTGATTACTCAAAAAGATGTAAATAATAATCAAAATGATTTAGAAGATTCTGATGGATTTATTGAAAATAAAAGAATTATTACAGAAGTAGCACTATTGACTCCAGGTAAAAATGATTTATCATGGGATTTAGGTATTTATAAAACAGTATGTCTTCCAGGTAAATCTGTACTTGGTAACTTAGTGTGGGAAGATTTCAATAAAGATGGAGTACAAGATATTGGTGAACGGGGTATTGCGAATGTTGTCGTAACACTATTTAATAATGATACTAATGAAAAAGTTGAAAGTGTGAAAACAGATGATAATGGGCTTTATGAGTTTGCTCATGTAGATCCAAACTTTGATTACTATGTACAATTTACTATTCCAGCTGGTTTTGTAGTAAGTCCACAAGATCAAGATGTTGATACAATTGATTCAGATGCTGATTCAACTGGGAAAACAGATGTTATTACTTTAATTGCAGATCAGATTAATTCAACTGTTGATATGGGTATTTATCATGAAGGTGCAACTATCGGAGATAGAGTATTCTTTGATGAGTTAAATGGTATGAGTAATGGTATTCAAGATGCTGGAGAACAAGGTGCATTTGATGTCAAAGTTACACTATATACTATGGATGGTATAGAAGTTAAAAGTACACGAACTAATGCAAGTGGAGAGTATCATTTTACAAATGTACCTAAAGGTAGATATACAGTAGGATTTAGTGAATTACCTGCTGGATATATTTTTACTCAGCAAGAACAAGGTAATGATGAAGAGAGAGATTCTAATGTGAATGCAAATGGACGTACTGGAATGATTATTATCAATGGTACATCTATTATTACCTCTATTGATGCTGGATTAAAAAAATTGACTTCTGGATCCTCTTCAAATGATATTAAAAGAGGTGAAACAGGTAAAAATGTAACGCTTGACGTATTGGCTAATGATACAGAGGGAAGTTATAATTTTGATGCAAGGACAGTAAGAATTACAACCATACCAGATGGTGCAAGATTGAGTGAAGATGGCAGAACATTAACTGTATTAAATGAAGGTGTATGGAGAGTTAATCCTGATACAGGAGCAATTACATTTACCCCAACAAATGGTTTTGTAGGTGATCCAACACCAATCTCTTACTCTGTTCAAGATACAGAAGGAAATGAGACTGGGGCAGAAGTTAAAGTAAACTATCCACCACTTGCTGTTAATGATAATGTAAATGGTGAGATTGGTAAGCAGATTATTATTTATGTTCTTGAAAATGATTCTAATACCTCAAGTCCATTAGATAAAACATCAGTAAGATTAATTGACCCTGTAACGGGTGATGAGGTAGAAAGAGTAATTGTAGTTGATGAAGGAACTTGGAATACTAATATTGATGGTTCTATTACCTTCACTCCGGATGATGGATTTGTAGCTAATCCAACACCAATTGAGTATGTAGTAAGAGAAGTAGCTGGAGATGTAAGTAATAGAGCAACTATAACAATTATCTATCCAGATGCAGTTGATGATACTGTAGTGGTTCCATCTGGTGAAACAGGTAATACAGTTGTGAATGTATCAGAAAATGATAGTAGCAATACTGTACCAACAACAGTAACTATTGGTTGTGAAGAGCAAGGTGTTACAACGTTAGTAGTGGCACATGAAGGAACATGGACTGTAGGTGAAAATGGTGCTATCACTTTTGCCCCACTGGTCGGTTTTGTTGGTGATCCAACAGATATTCAGTATACCGTTGGTTTAATATCTGGTGAGCATTCAAATTGTGCAACAGTTGATGTTAGACATGAACTATTAGCTGTAGATGATAGCTCAACATTAAATGTTGGTGGGATTACTCGTGTACCAGTACTCAATAATGATTTTGGTTCTCTAAATGTAGGAAGTGTAGAGCTGGTAATTATTACTAATCCTGTAGAAGGAACAACGCTAAGTAATGACAGAAGAACTTTAACTGTTCCAGGTGAAGGTGTTTGGAGTGTTAATGATCAAGGTATTATCATTTTTACATCAGCAGATGGGTTTATGGGTACTCCTACTTCAATTAGATATACAGTTGAAAGTAATAATGGAGTAAGAAGTAATATGGCAATGGTGACTTTAACAGAAGGGGGACTTTCTGTTGTTGCAAATGATGATATTGGATCTGCAAATGGTGGAGATCCAGTAGTTATTGATGTATTAGCAAATGATAGAGGTGATTTAAATAGTTCATCTGTAAGAATTATAGATTCAGAAGGTAATGAAGTAAGAGTATTAGTTGTTGAAGGTGAAGGTACATGGCGTGTAGGTGAACACGGTCTTATTACTTTTACTGGTGAAGCAGATTATACTGGTACACCGACACCAATTAGATATATTGTACATGATAGAAATGTTGTATTAAGTGATACAGCTACAGTTAGAATTATTGGTACATGTGTTTGTGAACCTTATGAAACAAGCATCCCAGCTATGGGTCAACTAGCTACTATAGTAATGATGTTTTTAACAATGATATTTGCTTTACTCTTTTTTAAAGAAGAAAAGCAATAGATTCAGTTAAAAAATGTTATAATAAATTAAAATATACAAAGGATTTAAATCAATGAGAAATATAAAATTATCACTAATCGCATTAATGGCAATGAGTAGTTTAAGTTATGCAGGTGGAGATTTAACAGTTGTTACTCCATATGAAATTGAAGATGCTGTAATGGCAGAAGAGGCATATGTTGAGCCAATTATTGAAGAGTATGTTGAGCCAACACCTATACCGGAACCAGTAGTTATTGAACCAACTCCAGTACCAGTAGTTGTACCACCAGTTCCAGTACGAAATATTAAAGCAAATGGATTCTATGCAGGTCTTGGTATTGCTGCTACTAGATATAAATCAAACTGTAAAACAGGATGTAAAGGTTCAGGAACAGATAAGACAGCTGGTGTAATGGCTAGAGCAGGGTATGATTTCAATAAGTATGTAGGTATTGAAGCTAGAGGTATTAGAACAAATTGGAAAGCTGATGGTGGAACAGTTAAACATGCTGGTCTTTTTATAAAACCAATGGTTCCAGTTAGTGATGCAACAAATATTTATGGTTTAGTTGGATTTGCTAAAACAACAACTCAAGGTAGAATGCAGAGAACAGATGCAGAAGCACTTGCTTTAGGTGCTGGTATTGAAGTAGATTTAAGTGCTGATACACCAAAAGATGGACGTTATGGAAGAACATTTGATGGAATGGGTGACCAAGAAAAAGGTCTTGGAGTATTTGCTGATTACGAAAGAATGGTTGTAAAATCAGGATCACCTGATTTAGATGCTGTTTCAGTTGGTGTTACTTACGACTTCTAATATAATATTTGACCTTCTCTCTAAAAAAGAGAGAGGTCAAGCCCCTTAATTTAATACTTCTCTCCACTCTTCAACTTAATTTGATATAATCACGATAATTATAGACTATCTAAAGGAACAAATCTTGATAGGAATTGTCGACTACAACATGGGAAACTTGGCTTCTGTCATTAACGCTTTTGAGAGTGTTGGTGCAAACATTGCCGTAGAGAGTGATCCTGCTAAATTAAAAAATTATGATAAGTTAATTCTCCCTGGTGTTGGTGCATTTGCTGATGCAATGGAACACCTAAAAGAAAATGGCATGGATGTAGCTGTAAAAGCTTACGCTGCAAGTGGAAAACCTCTTTTAGGAATTTGTCTTGGAATGCAATTACTCTTTGAAAGCTCAGAAGAGTTCGGTTCAAGTCAAGGTTTAGGACTTATCGAAGGTAAAGTAGTTGCCTTTGATGAAAGTAAGTTTGACCACAAATTAAAAGTACCACACATGGGTTGGAATGAAATGTTTAAACAAAATGATATTGCATTGTTTGATGGATTAGATGATGAATTTTATCTCTATTTTGTTCACTCATTCCACGCTGTATGTGATGACAAGTATGCCATAGGTAAAACCTATTATGGTTATGAGTTTGTGTCTGCTGTAAATAAAGATAACATTTACGGAATACAACCACACCCAGAAAAAAGCCATGAAAATGGTCTAAAAATTATAGAGAATTTTGTAAAATTATAATAACAACCCTCGTTCCCACGCTCAGCGTGGGAACGAGGGTTGTTATCACCCCAAAAGGAGCAACCAATGCAAGAAGAAAAAAATAAACATTTCATAAAAAATATAGAAATCAAAAATTTTAAATGTTTTGAAGATTTTAAAGCAGAAGGTTTTGGTCGGGTTAATCTGATTGGTGGAAAAAATAATGTGGGGAAGACGGCTTTTATGGAGGCTGTTTATGTGAATAGCCATGCTGAAACGCTCCAAACATTTCTTCATGCATTGATTAAAATTAAAAGTTTACGTGATATGCTTGATTTATTTGATGATAAGATTAAAGGTAAAGAAGATACTTTATTAAAAAATATACTTGAGTTTTCAAACCATCTTTATACAAGTTCAAATATTAATCAAACACTATATGAAATAGAAGAACAAAATGGTATTAGAGAGTATATCTTTAAGTTTAAAGATGAAGATATTAGAGTAAATATTAATGCTTTTTCAGCGACTCAAGAATATGAAAAAAATATTCGATTTATAGATAATTTAGGGTTAAATAAAAGTGATTTGAAGAATGCTTTTATTGCTGTACAAATTAGAGATAAAGAAGATATAGTTTATAAATATATTAATGAGTTTGATAATGATGTGTTAAATTTTAAAATTATTGGAGGGGATATTCCTCAATGCAAAACAGTTACTGGAGAATATCGAGATTTAAATCAATTTGGAGATGGATTAAAACATTTTATTTCTATCATCTGTTCACTTTATGAGTGTAGTGATGGATATCTATTTATAGATGAGATAGATAATGGTGTACATTATACAAAATTAGATTTGTTATGGAAAATTATTTTAACTATTTCTAAAGAACAAAATGTACAAGTTTTCTCAACTACGCATTCAAAAGAGTGTATAGAGTCTTATGTTAAGATTGCAAAAGAATTGGAAGATAAAGATATTAGTTACTCTATTATTAGCAAATTAAAGAGTGGAAAGTTACATCATTCTCTATATGATTATGATTTATTAGAAAATTCTGTTATTGAACAAGAACATGAGGTTAGAGGATGGTAAAGGTAGCTATTTTACATGAAGGCAATAGTAAAAAGACCAATGATAATCAACTGTTGAAACTTTTAATTGAATCTTTGAATCTAGATATAAAAAAAGTTAAGTTTATTGGTATGGGAACAAAAAGTAATTTTTTTAAGAAAGATAATCTTGATTATAAAGAACTTTTAAAAGATATTCAACGAGAAGCAATAGAAAGAGTTTTATTTGTAGTAGATGCTGATTATGAACAAAATGATTCAAAATATGGTGGTTATAAAAATACAAAAATAGAGTTAGAAAAAATTATAAGTGAACTCTGTTTAGAAGATTATTCAGATAAATATATTACTTGTGACCCAAATGAAAAATGTGGTTACTTAGAGTCATTAATTCTCTCAAGTATTCCTCAATCTGAGAAAGAGTGTATTGAAACTTTTTTAGAATGCTCAGATTTTAAATCAAAAGAGAATCATAAAGCTATTTTGAATCAAATTTATAAAACTGCATATCCAAGTGAAAATTTTAATTTCTCACACCAAAATTTCAATGAACTAAAAGATAAATTAACAGACTTATTTAAAGGAATAGAAAAATGACAATACTACCAGCAATAGACCTAAAAGACGGAAAAGCAGTAAGATTAAGCAAAGGACTCATGGAGTCTGCAAAAATATATTCTGATGAGCCGTGGCAAGTAGCCAAAAGATTTGAAGAACTTGGAAGTGAGTGGGTTCACTTGGTTGACCTTAACGGTGCGTTTGCAGGAAAACCTGAGAACTTAGAACAGATTAAAAAGATTCGCCAGAACTGTAACCTAAAGCTTGAACTTGGTGGAGGGATTCGTGATGAAGAGACCATTAAGATGTATTTGGAGCTTGGAATTGACAGACTTATTCTTGGCTCAATTGCTGTAAAAGATGCACAGTTTGTAAAAGATATGGCAGCTAAATATCCTATTGTTGTTGGAATTGATGCCATAGATGGTATGGTAGCTGTTGAAGGTTGGGCTGAGACCTCTGACATGAAAGCTACGGATTTGGCAAAAGAGTTTGCAGCTTGTGGAGTTGAGGCGATTATCTGTACTGATGTTGGACGAGATGGCATGATGACAGGGGTGAACTTGGAGTTTACAAAAGAGATTCAAGAGGCTTCTGGACTTGAGACCATTGCTTCTGGTGGACTTAAAGATATGACAGATATTAATGGGCTAATCGAAATGGGAATTGATGGAACCATTGTAGGTAAAGCTTTTTATGAGGGAACTTTAGATTTAGAAGAGGCATTCAAAGTTGCCAATGGAGCAAAATAATGACTGAGAAATATTATGAATTAACAATGACTATTAAAGAGGAAGATTTTGTAGAATTTGTTGCTGACTTTGTTGCGAATATTGCAGGGGATGGCTTAGAGATTGGTCGTGACCATATTATTGTTCGTTCTGAAAATGATTTGGCTTATGTGCAAGAAGCAGTGAAAACATTAATGGGAACATTGGGTGGAAGCATTGATATTGAGTATAAAATGGAAGAGAAAGAGAATGTAGATTGGATAGCTACGTATCAGAACTCTATAGAGCCAATTGAAGCTGGAAAGTTTTACATTTATCCAAGTTGGTATGAAGCTAAAGAGGGTAAGATTAACATTAAAATTGACCCAGCTTTAGCCTTTGGTTCTGGTCACCATGCTACTACATTTTCATGTTTAGATGTCATAGGAACAGTTGTTCAGAGTGGACAACGTGTTTTAGATGTAGGTTGTGGTTCAGGAATTTTAGGTTTAGCAGCAACTAAACTTGGTGCTAAAGTTGATCTTTGTGATACAGATCCAATTTCAGTTGATTCATGTGAGCAAAACTTTACACTTAATAGTGCAGAATATGAAGAGCTTTGGGAAGGTTCAGCAAATCAAGCTCAAGGTGAGTATGATGTAGTAATTGCTAATATCATTGCTGATGTGTTAAAGTTTATTGTACATGATTTAAAACGTGCTACTAAAAGTGGTGGGGTTTTAATCTTGTCAGGTATTTTAGACAAAAAAGAAGAGCAAGTAAAAGAGGTTTATACCGATTTAGAACTTGTAGAGAGAAAACAAAAAGATGAGTGGGTAACACTTGTTTATAGACGATAAAATTTAGATTAGGAAATAAGTACGAAAATATGACTAACCAAAACAATAACAATCAAAATAACGAAAATAATAATAACTTTTTCAATGACAATCCAATGTTGGCATTTGGAATCTTTATTTTAATAATGATTATTCTGTTTAAAACTTTTATGGGTGACGCAACTGTTACAGGAATGATGGGTGATCCACGCATTAAAAAAGTTGAACAAGTAAAATATTCAGATATTAGAAAAATGGTAAAAGAGAAACAGGTAAAGTCTGTAAAAATTACCTCTACCATGCTTGAAGCTATTGATTTACAAGGTACAACAAAGTTTGTAGCTAAAAATATTCCAGCATATGATATGAATTTTATTCCATTATTAGAAGAGAATAATATTACCTATGAAGGTCAAGTTGGTGAAGGTCCATTGGCACGTTACTTAAATATGCTTTTACCAATTATTTTCATTATTGCTATTTGGTTATTTTTGGCTAAAAAAATGTCAAAAGGAATGGGTGGAATTTTAGGTGCTGGTAAAGCAGATAAACTCATTAACTCTGAACGTCCAGATGTTAAGTTTGACGATGTTCAAGGTGTTCAAGAGGCAAAAGATGAAGTATTGGAAATTGTTGACTTTCTAAAGTTTCCAGAGCGTTATATTGAGCTTGGAGCAAAAATTCCAAAAGGTCTTTTACTTGTGGGACCTCCAGGTACAGGTAAAACACTTCTCGCAAAAGCAGTGGCAGGTGAAGCAGAGGTTCCTTTCTTCTCTGTTAGTGGTTCAAGCTTTATGGAGATGTTTGTAGGTGTTGGTGCGTCTCGTGTACGTGATCTTTTTGAACAAGCAAAAAAAGTAGCTCCTGCTATTATTTTTATTGACGAAATTGATGCTATTGGTAAGTCACGTTCTTCTAACTCTCAAATGGGTGGACACTCAGAACAAGAGCAGACACTAAATCAACTACTAGCAGAGATGGATGGTTTTGGTACAGATACACCAGTCATTGTTCTTGCTGCAACAAATAGACCTGAAACACTAGATGCTGCACTTCTTAGAGCAGGACGTTTTGACCGTCAAGTTCTAGTAGATAAACCAGACTATGCAGGTCGTTTAGCCATTTTAAAAGTACACTCTAAAGGTGTTAAATTAGATGAAACAGTGGATATGGAGATAGTTGCAAAACAGACAGCTGGTATGGCTGGTGCAGACTTAGCAAATATCATTAATGAAGCAGCACTTCTTTCTGGTAGACGTAATAAAAAGAAAATTGAGCAATCAGAGTTACTTGAAGCAATAGAACGTGCCTTTGTTGGACTTGAACGTAAAAATAGAAAAGTTTCAGATGTTGAGAAAAACATTGTGGCTTACCATGAGAGTGGACATGCTCTTATGGCTGAGTTAACAAAAGGTTCAACTCGTGTTACTAAAGTCTCTATCATTCCTAGAGGGTTAGGTGCGTTAGGGTATACCTTACACTTACCTGATGATGAAGATAGATTCTTAAAACGTAAATATGAACTTATGGCTGAAATTGATGTACTTCTTGGTGGTCGTGCAGCAGAAGAGGTTTTCCTTGGCGAAATCTCTACCGGTGCAGGAAATGACCTTGACCGTGCAACAGCAATTTTAAAAGATATGATTTCTGTTTATGGAATGAGTGATGTAGCTGGACTTATGGTTCTTTCACGTTCACAAAACTCTTTCCTTGGTGGAGGAATGGTCTCAAAAGATTACAGTGAGCAGATGGCACAAGAGATTGATGCAAGTATTAAATTGACTCTAACAGAGCGTTATGAGTATGTTAAGAAAACGTTAAAAGAATACTCAGGTGCCATTGAAAATATGTCAGCAGTTCTTTTAGATGTAGAGGTAATTGAAGGGGACAAAGTTCAATCAATTATTAAAGAGTTTGAAGTAGAGAACGGTATGGAGTCAAGAATGGCACATGTTAAAAAAGAAGAGCCAAAAGAGTCTTAATGAGTAAAGACCTTTTTGCTAACAAGTCTAAGTCTTGGGATATGAGTTCAAGACGAGTGAAAAATGCTCAAGGTATTGCTCAAAAAATTATAGATAATATTGAGTTAAAATCCAATATGACTGTGATGGATTTTGGAGCAGGAACTGGGCTTTTGAGTTATTTTATTGCACCTCATATTAAGAGAGTTGTTGCTGTAGACAACTCACCCTCTATGTTAGAGATGTTTAAAGAGAAAGCTGTTGAGTTTGATTCTGAAACAGAGGTAATTGAATTAGATTTAAGTAGCTCAATACTTAAGCGAAAGTTCGATGGTATCATCTCTTCTATGACCATTCATCATCTTGAAAACATTGAAGAGATGTTTAAAAAAATGTATGATATGTTAGAAGATGATGGATTTATTGCTATTGCAGATTTAGAGAGTGAAGATGGCTCTTTTCATTCAGACAACACAGGGGTATTTCATTTTGGTTTTGAAAAAGAGAAACTAGAAGAGTTTGCTTCGAGTGTTGGATTTAAAAGTATTGGTTTTGAACTAGCTAGTAAAATTGAAAAACCTTATGGTACATTTAATGTTTTTCTAATGACTGCCTACAAAAAATAAAGCTTAAAACTAAGCTTTATTCTTCTCTTCAATCCATTGAGACATATACTTTGTACTTTGCATAGAGTGATGCATAAGCATACTTCCTATAAAGTTGTTAAGCCTATGATCTTCTAAATTTCTTTCTACCATTAAAATCTTTTTAACAAGTGCATCTCCTAACTTTTTAGCATCATATTTTGCAAGAAGTAAATTAGTAGCATTTTGGGAAGCTTTTTCCCATTTTTCTTTTTGTGTATAAAGTGCTACAGAAGCATCTACAAAAGCTTCAACTTCATCTTCAATAGTACCAGCCCAAGGTGCTATGTCGTGCATTCCCTCACTTCCAATGCTTGTCGTAACAGAAGGAGTTTGGTTGACCATCGCGTCTAAGAGTTTTCCTTTTATTCCTGCACCAAAGCGTATGGGAGCCAGACACACTTTAGCATTTTGCATTACTTCGTTTGCATCATCAGCCCATCCTTTTATGTAAAATCCATTTTTAGGATTATGAAGTGCAGTCGCTTTTGGAGGAGGGTAAGAACCGTAAATATATAGCTCTGCTTTAGGAAGTTTTTTATGGATTTTTTGCCAAATCTCTTGTAAGTAGAGAACAACATCCCAGTTTGGAGCATGACGAAAGTTACCAATGGTCATAAAGTGTTGACGCTCTTCAAAGCTTTTGGTTTTTTTAGGCAATTTTTCTAAATTTACCATAAACGGTAAGTAGTGAAGTAAAGAGGCATCTACTTTGAAAGTTTCAGTCAAAAGAGTCATCTCATAATTAGAGATAATCAATGAAATATCACAACGTAGAATGGCTGCTATTTCTCGTTTTGCCAAATCTGAAAAGAGGTCAGTTTTTGTGCATTCTCTTTTGCCTTTGTGGGCTTGATGTCGTGCATTTCTTAGACATTGTAGGTCTTCTGTATCTAAAATTTTAAGGGCATTAGGACAACACTTTTCTACTCTCCATCCAAACTGCTCTTCCATCATGAAACGGTCAAAGAGTACAATGTTTGGTTGAAAAGCAGTAATGTATTGGTCAAAACTGTTACAATTTAATGTAATGCTACAACTACTAATACCTTGGGCTTCTAAGTCAACAGCATGTTCAGACTCTTGAGCTGGTGTGGCAAATTCAACACTCCAGCCCTCTTCTAAAAAACGATGCATAATACTCAATATATGTGTTCCAGCAGCCGACGAATTTGGTTCTGGGTAGACATACCCAATGACTAATACTTTTTTCATAAGGGAATTTTAGCGTAATTGGATAGAATTAGAGAATTATTTAAACGTGACAATTAAGGTAAGTATTATGAGCAAAGAGATTATTAAAATATTTGACACAACACTAAGAGATGGAGAGCAAAGTCCTGGGGCTTCTATGAACACAGAAGAGAAGATTCAGATTGCGATTCAGTTAGAAAAACTAGGAGTTGACATTATTGAAGCTGGGTTTGCAGCTGCAAGTCCAGGTGACTTCGATGCTATCTATAAGATTGCACAACGTGTTGAGAACTCAACGGTTTGTTCTTTAGCACGTGCCATTGACTCTGACATTAAAGCTGCAGGTGAAGCAATTGCACAAGCGAAGTTAAAAAGAATTCATACATTTATTGCTACTTCAAAAATTCATATGGAGTATAAGCTTAAAATGACTCCTGACGAGGTTATAAAAAGAGCTGTTCGTGCTGTCTCTTATGCCAAAGAGTTTGTAGAAGATGTTGAGTTCTCTTGTGAAGATGCAGGACGCTCTGACCTTGGCTTTATGAAAGAGATAAGTGATGCTGTCATTGAAGCAGGAGCTACGACCATTA
>Ga0256827_10000100_pt1 | contig 44575 bp, 35 predicted proteins | sample CV84metaG_FD_185977 | JGI IMG/M metagenome (GOLD analysis project Ga0256827, IMG submission 185977) | Hydrothermal vent microbial communities from East Pacific Rise, Pacific Ocean - CV84 | ecosystem: Environmental > Aquatic > Marine > Hydrothermal vents | place: Pacific Ocean: East Pacific Rise... | reverse complement strand
ACCATATAACTAGCAGGAATGGCTGTACTAAACTCTACAAGACAAAAATCAGAATCAGCATTTCGTGCTTTTAAAGTTGCTCCAGATATATCGTCGTGAGCCGAAGCTACACCTGTTTGACACCCCTCTCGATGCCAGTTAAACCAAAATACCCAATCAGAAGGATCGCTATAACAGTGGTTTGCTGTTAAAAAATATGGAGTTTCATCTTCGGCTGTATTATTTACCAAAGCACCCGAACAAAAACCACTACCACCAGAAACAAGCATTGCTACCGATTTAATTTCGTAAGCCCAAGTGGTGGCTTCTGGGCAAACCACATCGTTATTACACGATCCAGAACTACCAAAAGATTTTTCTGCAACATACTGATATGCACTCCTGTAACCATGAGTTACTCTATCTATTTGCAATACTCCTGCGAATTCAACATTTTTTGGCTCGAAATATTCAATTGTTATAGCATTTGTAAAAAGTAAAGAGACTCCCAACTTTCCATGTTTTTTATTATTTTCTGATGTAAACGCACCAATAATTTGATCTTGTTTATCATTATAAATATATACACTTGCTCCTTTTGGCAATTTATAATTACTAAATCTGAAATTTATCGACACTGCTCCTTCAGAATATATTCTTAAACGATATAATTTGCCGTTTGCAATATCTTCAACAACCGATTGTTTTTTTACATCTATATCAACAGGAATATTTATACCAAAACGCCAAATGTGATCTTTAAATGCATCACGTTCAATATCTTCCTTAATATACGAACGTATATTTTGCCTGTCCATTTTTATTGTAGGAATATTTATACCATTATTGTTTGTAAACGATTTTGGTATACCTCCGTAACTAATTTGTGAAAATAATAAACCTGTAATTAACAAATTTATTAATAGAAACAGTACAATTTTTTTCATTTATAAAAATATTTAATCTGCTTGGGTTTAGTTATCCGTCCTTTTAAATGTATATACTCAAACCACAGCTTTTCATGTTTTCTGCTTTTTCCTTTTTTATTCGTTTATATTCTCAAAAAGCTAAATAAATTGAGTGTAAAACAACCCTATTTCAAAATAATACCTCGTATGCGAGGAAATTTATTTGTAAATAATACTATTCTTAATCGAAAAATTTTGATGCAATATAAGTATTTATTTTTCTTGATGAAAACTTTAGCATAAATACAAAAAAAAAAATCCAATTTATTTATCGGCAGTTTTGAATCACATTTGTATTATTTTTAACCTTACAAAAGTTTTGTTACTCTACTCTCATTTTTCAATCTCATGTTATCAAAATCAATGTTTTCGATAAGATTTACACCTGGTTTTTTAGCTTTCTCAAAACTTCCGAGAGTAAAATGCAAATCTAATGCTTCGGCTCCATTATATGTAGCCCACATAAGAATTTTAGATAAAGGAATATTTGTAAAATTTTTATTTATTGTTTTTATTTCTTCAAGTATAGATAAAGTTGTGTTTGATGCTAAACTATCAGTACCAATGCATACTTTTTCGTTTATAAAATTATTTATATTAGGTAGTTTACCATCAATAAATAAGTTAGAGTTTGGACATAAACACCAATATGCATATTTTGTATAATCATTTACCCAACAAATATCTTTTAAAACGGTATAGGTATTATGAACCATCATAGTTTTATTACATTTTGGCAAATGTACTAAGGTTGATGGTAACGAATTAAAGTAAGTTGGTTTAAAATTAGCATAAAACGGATTTATTTTCTTCAAACCGTCTAAAAGTTCACCTTTAGCTTCAATAAACATCTGGTTTTCACTTTCCGTTTCCTGATTATGAATACTTATTATTGAATTTGTTTTGTATGCGTCATCAGCTATAAATTTTAGTAATTTATCAGATACAGAATATGTTGCATGAGGAACATAATTATTTTTTAAATTATTTTCCTCTGCTTTTTGTTTTAAATCAGAAGCAAATTTTATTGTTTTATAAATTGTTGTTTTATCAGGTCCTACTAACTCAATAAATGTATGATATTTAATACTACTCTTACTTTTTACATCAAAACTTTTATCAGTATTAGAAATATCGCCAACTGCTACAATACCTTCTCGCTGCATTAATTCATCAGCATTTTTTATTGCATTTATCTGTTTATTTGCTTGGCTTTGTTTTAATTCTAATACTTGTTGTAAAAATTTTGGCAACTTTGTTTTTTGTGAAATACTATCTTTTAAATGTGATAATTCTATATGACAGTGTGCATTTATAAATCCAGGTGTAATTATTCCATTATAGAATTCTAAATTATTCTCTTCGATTAAATTACCTTTTGTATCAATTAATTCTACTACGGTATTATTATCGTCTATAATAAGAATAGCATTTTTTAGAAAATTACCTCTACCATCAAAAATATAATTTGCTGAAAGTTTACGCATTTGTGTTTTATTAAAAACGTAAAGTTAATTGTTTTTTATTTCTGTTTATGTGCATTTATTAATTTTGAATAAAAACCTATAAATATTAACTTATTTTAAGATTAATCATTAAAAATATAAGATATAAAAACTACACTTTTGCAAATAAGCCGATTAATAATAAATAAAAAACTACATTTGTAATAAAATTATACAAAGTGATGAATTCTGTAAACGAAGAACTTAGAAAACTACCCGCAGTAGATAAACTACTAAACAAACAAATTATTAGAGATTTAATTACTGAATACAACCAAAAGCTTGTAAAATATATTATTAAAGATATAATTACTGAAGAACGAAATTCTTTACTAAAAAATAAAAAATGTAAATCGGAAGATATAATTATTTCAGAAATAATAAAACAAACCCATAAAACAGGACAAAAAAGCCTTAAAAAAGTTATTAATGCAACAGGAATTGTAATTCATACAAATCTTGGGCGTGCACCATATAGTAAAAATATTATTGATGAATTTGCCAAAACATTAAACGGTTACAGCAATTTAGAATTCGATTTAGAAAAAGGCAAACGAGGACAACGTAACGACCATGCCACTAACCTACTTCGTTTTTTAACCAATACCGAAGATGTAGTAATTGTAAACAACAATGCTGCCGCAGTAATGCTTATACTTCGCACATTTGCACGTAGAAAAGAAGTAATTGTTTCGCGTGGAGAATTAATTGAAATTGGTGGTGCTTTTCGTGTTCCTGATATAATGGCTGCATCTGATTGTAAAATGGTTGAAGTTGGTACAACTAATAAAACAAAACCTGAAGATTACGAAAACGCCATAACACCGCGTACAAAAATGCTTTTAAAAACACATCAATCAAACTATATAATTAAAGGATTTACTAGCGAAGTATCGCTTAACGAACTTGTTGCTGTTGGTAAAAAACATAATATACCTGTTGTATATGATATTGGATCAGGACTTTTACGCAAGGTTGATAGTAAAGCACTTAAAAACGAGCCTGATGTGAAAAATTCGCTTGCAAGCGGTATTGATATAATTTGTTTTAGCGGCGATAAGTTGCTTGGCGGACCACAAGCTGGAATTATTGCAGGAAAAAAAGAGTATATCGCAAAACTGAAAAAAGAACCTATGATGCGTGCTTTACGTGCTGGTAAAGAAACTATTTCGCTCTTAGAAACAGCTTGCATGTATTATCTTAACGATGATGACCTATTTGAGCATAACCATTTGTTTAAAACTCTAAACCAAGATGATAAACAAAAGAAAACAACAGCACAAAAACTACGCAATGAGTTAAAAAAATATAAAATAGACACTGAGATAGTTAAAAGTAAAGGACAATATGGAGGAGGTACTCTTCCTGATTATGTTATTGATAGTTACTCAGTAAAAATTATTAATACCGAAAGTAATAAAAAACGTTCTAAATTTGCCGAAAATCTTTATCATAGTTTATTAGATAATCCATTACCAATTTTAAGTATTCTTAAAAAAGGCGATATCTATTTTGATGTTCTAACACTTATTGAGGAAGATATTGAGAAAATTGCTAAAATTATTGATTTGTCGATTAAAATAATAAAATGAAACACTTAATAATGGGAACAGCTGGTCATGTTGACCACGGAAAAACGTCTTTAATAAAGGCTCTTACAAATATTGATTGCGATACACACAAAGAGGAAAAAAAACGTGGTATTACAATTAATTTGGGCTTCTCTCATCTCGATTTACCATCTGGTACTTCAATTGGTATTATTGATGTTCCTGGTCATAAAGACTTTATTAACACTATGGTTGGCGGTGCAAGCGGAATAGATTTTGTGCTTTTTACAATAGCTGCCGATAGCGGAATTATGCCACAAACCATAGAGCACTTTAATATTATAAAAACTCTTAATGTAAAAAAAATAATTTTTGCATTAACAAAAATAGATTTAGTTGACGATGAACTTTCCGATTTAGCAAAACTTGAAATCTTAGAGTTAATTGAAAATACTCAATACAGCGACTCTCCTATTATTGGAGTTTCGTCGGTTACAAAAACAGGTTTAGACACACTTGTTGAAACAATTGGAAAACTTATACCAGATATTGAAGAAAAAAACGATAATGGTATTTTTCGTTTATATCCTGATAGAATATTCTCTGTTACAGGAATTGGTAGTATAGTTACAGGTTCGGTGCTTTCGGGTAAAATATCAGTTGGTAACGAACTACTCCTTCTTCCTGATGAAAAAAAGTTAAAAGTAAAAAGTATTCAACGTCATGGAAAAAGCATTGATACTGCATTTGCAGGCGACCGTGCAGCCATAAACGTTTCTGGCATAAAACCTACTGATTTTGAACGAGGTATGTTACTATCAAACAAACCTATTGAAACAACACAAATGATTGATGCTGTAATTATGAGCTTTGAAAATAGCCCTAAGTTAGGATTATGGTCAACAATGCTGTTTCATTCAGGCACTTTCGAGAGTCAAGTTAAAATACATTTACTCAACAAAGACTCATTAAAATCAGGCGATGAAGCTATTGTTCAAATACATCTAGAAAAAAATGCCACTCTATTAAATCTCGATAAATTTATTATACAAAATACCTCTGGCGATAAAACTATTGGTGGAGGTATTATTATAGATTACAAGCCTCTTCATCATCGTAAACGTAACGATAAACTAATAAACAATCTTACACTTTTAACCGAAAGTATTAAAAATGAGAATAATAGTATTGAACTTATTATAATTGAACTAAAAAAAGAAGGCAAACCACTTTCAATAAAAACATTATCTGAAAAAATAAATAAAACCACCGAAGAAATTATCGAAATATCAGAAAAATCGAAAGATATTATTTTTTACGATGGTAATACACAAATTATTGTAAGTAGCGAAATTGAAACAAAATTTACCAATACAATTTTATCCGAAATAGAAGAGTTTCATAAACAAAATTATATTTTTGATGAAGGGGTTACATCATCATTTTTATTTGGTAAATTTAATATAAGCAAAGATAAAACTACAAAAACTTATATTGAACAGTTATTGTCAGAACTAATTAATAAACATCTAATTAAATTAGTTAACAAAACCTATGCTTTAATTAATCACAAAGCTAAAATTAACGATAAAACACAAGAAGAAATTAATTGGTTAGAGAAAGTTTTCATAAACTACGAGTTAATGAAACCTGTGATGGCTGATGTTGAAAAAAATGCAAAAGAAGAAAATATTTCAAAAAGTAAACTCAACACATATTTACGATATCTTGTAAGTAAAGGAATAATAATACCTTTTCAACGCGATTTTGTACACAAATCTATTATAAATAAGGTTATTGAACAAACAAAAGTAGAACTTACAAATAAACCAGAAGGTATTAATTTAAGCGAATTTAGACAAGTTACTAGCTGTACAAAAAAAATTATACTTGTCTTAGTTGGTATTATGGTTGATAAAAAAATTATTACAACTCGCCTCGTTGATACTCGTACTATTATTTCGTTGCTGTAAAATTATAATTATTGATAAATTAAAAAATGTTAATATTAGGTTAGCAATTTTATATATTTTTCTATCAAAAACTGCTAAAAAAGACAGAGTTTTGTATTAAAAATATGATATTTAATAAAAGAAGAAATGAGAAAATACAGTGAAATAAAAGAAAAAGTAAACTTTGATGTTATAAAAAAAACTGACGAAGGACTTGCTTATCTTACTCATTATTTGCACCATAACAAGAATACTAAAAAAATCTAAAACACTACTATATAAAATCAAATAAGGTATTATAAATATATATTTAATTACTATTAAATAATTATCTTTACAAAAATAAAAAACACTAAATAATGAGCGATATATACGACAAAGTAAAACAAAAAGCAGAAGCTTGGTTAGCAGGTAATTACTCAGAAGAATCGAAAAAAGAAGTAAAAAACCTATTAGAAAAAGATAAAGACGGTTTAATAGATGCTTTTTACAAAGACCTTGAATTTGGAACAGGTGGTTTACGTGGTATTATGGGATTTGGTACAAACCGAATGAACATATACACCGTTGGTATGGCTGCTCAAGGACTTGCAAACTACACAAAAAAGCAGTTTCCTAACACTGAGTTAAAAATGGCTGTTGCCTACGATTGTAGAAATAACAGCGAGTTATTTGCTAAAACTTGTGCCGATATATTTTCTGCAAGTGGATTTAAGGTGTATCTTTTCGATAGTTTACGCCCTACTCCTGAACTTTCTTATGCAATTCGTTATTACGGATGCCAAACAGGAATTGTACTAACAGCATCTCATAACCCAAAGGAATATAATGGTTTTAAAGCATATTGGGACGATGGAAGCCAATTAGTACCACCACACGATGTTAATGTTATTAGCGAAGTTAATAAACTAACTGTTGACGATGTTAAATTCAATGGTATTGCTGAAAATATTGAGCTTATTAGCAAAGAAATTGACGAGGCTTTCCTTAACGAAGTAAAAGCACTTTCGTTAAATCCTGATATAATTGCAAAACATAGCGATTTAAAAATTGTTTATACTCCAATTCACGGAACAGGTTCGACCCTAATTCCTGAGAGTTTAAGACGTTATGGTTTTACAAATATTATTGATGTACCAGAGCAAAACATAATTAGTGGCGATTTCCCTACTGTGGTTTATCCTAACCCTGAAGAAACAGAGGCTATGTCTATGGCAGTTGCAAAAGCCAAAGAAACAAATGCCGATCTTGCAATGGCATCAGACCCCGATGCTGACCGTGTTGGAATGGCTGTAAAAAACCTTAAAGGCGAGTACGAGCTACTTAATGGAAACCAAACAGGAGCTTTGCTTGTAAATTATTTAGTTGAAAATTGGATTAAAAACGGTAAAATAAAAGGAAACGAATATATTATTAAAACAATAGTAACAACAGAGCTATTAGCTGATATTGCTACAAAAAATGGTATTGAGTATTACGATACACTTACTGGATTTAAAAATATTGCAATAGTAATTCGTGAACAAGAAGGTAAGAAAACATATATTGGCGGTGGCGAAGAAAGCTACGGTTACTTAATTGGCGACTATGTTCGCGATAAAGATGCAGTAAGCTCTTGCTCGTTAATTGCCGAATTAACAGCAGTTGCAAAAGATAACGGACGTACAGTTTTTGAAGAACTTATTGAGATTTACAAGAAGTACGGTTTCTACAAAGAGAAGCTTGTTTACATTGTTAGAAAAGGAATGCAAGGTGGCGAAGAAATTAAAGAAATGATGGTTAATTTCCGTAACAATCCGCCTAAAACTATTGATGGTTCAAAAGTTGTTATGATTAAAGACTATCAATCATCAGAAACAAAAGATTTAATTTCGGGCGAAACTTCAAAAATTGATATTGATAAATCGAACGTACTACAATTTTATACTGAAGATGGTACAAAAATATCGGTACGACCTTCGGGAACTGAACCAAAAATTAAATTCTATTTTAGTGTTAAAACCGAGCTTAATTCTGTTAATGAATACGAGGCTAAAAACGCTGAATTAGAGAGTAAAATTGATGCTATTGTTGCTGATTTAAAATTATAAGGTTCTCAATCTATGATTAAAGCGTCATTACGAGGAAGAATGACGAAGCAATCTTTTTAAATATGGAGATTGCCACACTCTTTCCTCGTTCGCAATGACGTTGAAAATCTCAACAAATATGCGTCTAATTAAAATAAATACAATAAAATGAGAATACTTTTATTATTTATTATAGCGTTTATATTTTTAAGTTTTAATAACAGAAATAGTGATTTTATTAAAATTTATCATACAGAATTAAGTACGGTAAAGGAATATTATAACAATCATGTATTTACAGATTGTGTTAATATATTTAACAAAGATAGTCTAATAAAAAGAGCAATGCAGTTAAACGATTCATTAGACAGTGTATGCAATAAATATACTAAATATGCAATATATTTAAATCCTATAAATTCAAAGAAGCCAGATACTGATTCTATTGTTTTATACGAAAATGCTTGCTATAACATTGTTTTAAAGGATAAAAATCATATAAAATACGGTGTAATAAAGAAAATCACAAAAGATTCTTTATATATTTCTAATTCTTTTAATGAAAATACGGCCAAAAAATCAAAAATAAAATACAAAATATTAAGGTATCCTATTTCAGAAATTAAAAAAATAAAACTTTTAACAGAGGGTGGACTTATCAGGAAATCTGTTTCATATAAAAAATTTAATTTTGAAATTATACCATTTAATAAAGATGAAGCTGGTGATCCAACTTTCTTTGCTTGGGACGAAATAGGAAAAATCTATTTTTATAGAGTTTGGTTAACAGAAAAAAGATATAGACCTATAAAAGAAATAAATGGGAGAATATATTGGTAGCACAAAAAAATCATAAAAATCTTAACTAATCTGCGTCAAATAAAAATATAAGAAAATGAAATCGTACAGAAAAGAACTTTGGTTTGATATAAAAGCAAGACGCGAATTTATAAACATTACTCCGTTTGTAAACGATTGCTTACGCGATAGCGGTATAAAAGAAGGCTTTTGCCTTGTAAACGCAATGCATATAACAGCCAGTGTTTTTATTAATGATGATGAAAGCGGTTTACATCAAGACTTTGAGAAATGGCTAGAAGGACTTGCCCCTGAACTTCCATATTCACGTTACAAACACAATACTTACGAAGATAATGGCGATGCACACCTAAAACGTACCATTATGGGACGTGAAGTTGTTGTAGCAATTACCGATGGCAAATTAGATTTTGGTCCTTGGGAGCAAATATTTTACGGCGAATTTGATGGTAAACGCAAAAAGCGTGTACTTGTTAAAATAATTGGAGAATAGGTACTAGATAATTATTTAATAAAATGAAACAAAATTACCGATATAAATCGTTTCTATATTCCGTATTTTTCGTTAAAAATTATTTCCATAACTTGTGCTATGCAAAGATTTTTTGCCTTTAATACAAAAAAAATATTCCAATTTATTTATAGGCAGTTTTGAATCACATTTGGTAAATGCAATTGATATACTCAATCCATTTAGCTTTTAGGGAATTTATACGAGTTTATTTTTTCTTTTTTAGAGTTTAAAATTTTAAGCATAGCTTGTTACGCTTACAATTTTAAGCAAATAAAAATGGAAAAAGAAAAAGTAGAAAAACCTAAAAGCTATTTGGTTTGAGTATATATACTCAATCCATTTAGCTTTTAGTGGATTTATACGGATTTGTTTTTTCTTTTTTAGAGTTTAAAATCTTAAGCATAGCTTGTTACGCTTGCAATTTTAAGCAAATAAAAATGGAAAAAGAAAAAGTAGAAAAACCGAAAAGCTATTTGGTTTGAGTATATATAAAAATCTGTGCTAATCTGTGAAATCTGTGGTTGTTTTATTACTTTTTTTGTCCACAGATTATGAGGATTATTAGGATTTTATTTTGTTAGGTTATAAATATTTAAATATTGATACAATTATTTAATAGTATATTATTCAATAAATAAATTAGTGTATTCTTGGTATACTCAATTCATTTTCTACTTTTCATTCTCTTTTTTTAGTTCAACTTTATTAGCTTCGAACCCCAATTTTGTTATAGATTTTTTTAATTTAGCTTCATCAGTTTTGTTAGTTTTATATGTTATTGTAATAAGATTTGTTTTTAAATCTACTTTTAAATCTTTCACCCCTTTTTCGTAGGTAACGGCTTCCTTAACCTCGTTTACACAACCATGACAAGTTAAATTACTTTTAAAACAAACTGTTTTAAGCTCTGCTTTTTTCGATTCTTTTTTGTTTTCTTGCGAAAAACCTGTTAAAGTTGATAAACCAAAAATTACCAACATTACTAATTTCATTAAATTTGTTTTCATTTTTCTAATTTTAAAAAGTTTAATTATTAATTTAAATATTATCTTGTTTCTTTTTTATTTTTTTATTGAAGTGATATTTTATTCCTGCAAAAAATTTACGTCCTGAAATTGGAGCCCACACCATAGATGCGTCAAAATCATCGCTATACGGACTATCTGCCGATAGTATTGGATTATCTTGAGTGTAATCAGTAATATTTTCTACACCAACATAAAAATTCCATTTTTTGTAAAATTTATTTATTTGAAAATTCATTATTACAAAATCTGGGGTTTCGTTGTTTGCATACATTCCTGTTGGATATGTTTGCGGTAAACGTGCAGATCCATTATACTGCAATGTATAATCGAATTGCCACTTTTTTAAGTTTGTTGCATAAGATAATGTTAACAAACCCATTAAATTTTTATTTAGAGGCTTTTGTAATAGCTCATTATTCTGTGTTATTCGAACATCGTTATATTTTATTGCTGCAGTAATATCAGCACGTTTAAATGGCTCAATATTAAACTCTAGCTGATAACTATTTGAATAAGAAGCTCCATTTAAATTATATACCAATATTTTTGATTTGTCAGCATCAATATCTAAAACTATTTGATTTTGAAAATCGGTTCGAAAATAATCGGCTGTTAATCTAATTTTTTTACCTGCAATATGCATATCTCTAACAAAACTGATTCCGAAATTCCAAGCTTCTTCTTGTTCTAATTCTTCTGTAAACACAAATTCACGAGAGTTTGCAAGTAAAAACGAGTTTTCGGCAATTACATTTGCTGTTCTATACCCCTTGCCTCCACTTATTCTAATTGTATTATCTTCATTAAAATTATATTTTAAATTTCCACGAGGAGTGAAAAACGCCCCATATAAATTGCTATAATCGGCTCTAACTCCTAAAATATAAGTTAACGAACTATGATTTCCATAAGTGTACTGAAAGAAAGCTCCAGGCACCATTTCGTCGCGTAAAATTGGATTATTATTATATGTTTCATCAATATTATCGTAAACATAACTTAAACCAGTACTATACGAATGAAATGTAGTACCAATATACGATTGAAATATTAAATTTGCATACAAACTATTTTCTTTGGCATCGTAAGTTTTAAAACCATATTTTGAATTTATTTTATGATACACATAGTTTGAAACAAAGCCTAAACTTGTATTTTTTCGGTTAAAAATAATACCATTTTTATAAAATACTTCGTATCGCTCTGTCTGAATATTTACACCATAAACAGAATCTATGCCTTCAATACTATTCAAATACGACATCTGCCCTGCCTTTTTTGTTTCCTTTAAACCCTTTACTCCTATTTGTGCAACAAATTTATCAGAGCTATATTTCCATCGGTTAAAAAGACTAATCTGTTCGTTTAGAGGTACATCACTAAAGCCATCTCCATTATTATCAAAGGCATAATTATTTTTATCGTAATGTCCAAAAATCATTGTGGTAATTTTAGGTGTAACCCCTGTTCTAATATTAAAATTACCTTCATATTTTCCGAAAGAATTTGCAAGTGCATTAAAATACATAAACTCTTCGCCATCAGGCTTTTTAAACTCTGTATTTATCTGACCTGTAATAGCCTCATATCCGTTAATAACCGAAGATGCTCCTTTGCTTATCTGAATACTTTCCATCCACGAACCAGGTATATAATCTAGCCCATGAGTTAATGCCAAACCTCTTAAATTTGGGGTGTTCTCTGTCATTAATTGAACATACTGCCCATTTAAACCAAGCATTTTTATTTGTTTAGAACCAGATATTGCATCAGAAAAAGAAACATCGACAGAGGCATTTGTTTCAAAACTCTCTGATAAAGTACAGCATGCTGCACGATGAAATGTTTCGCCTGTTAAATTTTGAGTACCACGAGTATCTAAATGAGATACTGTAGTTGCAGATTGTCGTTCAACTACACTTACTTCGTCTAAAATTGTACCTGATTTTAAACTTACATGAACTTGCTCTTGTTTGTCAACCAATATTGTATCGTTGTTATAACCAACAAAACTAATTATTAAATTCTGTTTTCCTTCGGGCTTTTTAATTGTATATTTCCCATTGTCGCCACTTGTAGTACCAATTTTTGTATTTTGCCAATATATATTAGCTCCTGGAATTGGATTTCCATTTTCATCAACTACTTTTCCTTTTATTGTTTGCGAAAACGCAAAAAATGGTATAATTAAGATTATTAAAAGTATTAATATTTTCATCTTTTTTTTTGTTTATTATTTTACTGATTTATATACTGTATTAACAGAATAGATTTATTATTTTACAATGAGTATCCTCGCCACAAGCAGACGAGGTATCGTTTTGGAATATTTTTTTTACACCTTACAAGGGACGGTGAGTTATACCCAAACAGATTAAGAAATGTAAAAATCAACAAAGAATAGATGATAACTGAACTATAGAGAGCTTATGAAAAAGTCTCTTGTCAGGAATTTTAAGATATTTAAATGAACTATTAATATTTGTTTTTAATACATTATTATTGAAAAATGTATTAACAAAACTTAAAAGTATTATTTTTGCCGAAGTAATTCTAATTTTTTCTTCGCTTGTATAGTCTGCTTTAAGCTTAAACTCTTCAATTTTACAATTACAATGATTTTTGTGATGATGATTTTCTATTTCACATAAATCGCCATCGCAACTTCCATTATCATGATTAATAAATTCAACTTCACACTTTCCATCATCGCATAAGCTACAATGGTTATGCTCCTCAATAACAACTCCTACCGAGAATATTACATATAGAATTAGTATAAAATATGAAGTAAATATTTTTTTCACAACACAAATGTATAAAATGTAATTGTCATATAAGATATTTAGGTCTTAATATTTGTTAAAGGGTGTTTTTATAGAGTAAATATATCTGTAGTACTTAGGGTCTGCTGAAAAGCTCTGAGGTGTATTAGATTTTTATTTTCTGAAATGCAGATGTATATACATACCTCAAATTGAAGAAGATAAAAATATGATGTGCCTCAGAGCAAGCATAAAACTATGATTTTAACATTTGTAAATGCAAACTTATAAGCACATATGTTTTAAAAAGTTTGCACTTACAATAATCTATTTTAGGTTAAGTGGTTTTGTAACAATTTATTATGCGTTTCTCAGCAGACCCTACTTAAAGCCATTACAAAAAAGCTGACTCTATAAACTCTGCAATAACACAGAATATTTTATTTGAGTCAACTTTACGGCAAACTGATACTTTTATTTATTTATAAAACGAAGATACTTCGCTTTGCTCAGTATGACAGCTTTTGATTTACATCCTGCGATAATGCCAAATGATTTTGTCATTCTGAACATAGTGAAGAATCTATAATATAAATAACACAATATCTTGTCACTTAATATTGTAGCAATTCAAGGAAAATTGTAGTAGTTTTCCCCGATCTACCTTATTTAAAAAATAAAATAATATGTTACTCTGCTACTCTTCTACTTTTACCGTTTTTATATTATCACCATAAATTCTATCAATTAATAAATGACGTGGATCAATAGCTGCTTTTGCTGGTAATGAATCTACTACAAAAGTAAAAGACAATTTATCTTTATCAAATTTAACTCTCTTCTGATACATCAAATGCTTTTCATCTTTATCTGAAAATAAACCTATATCAATCCAATCGTTTATTGCAACAATCGTTTCTTTACCTATAGTATCGGCTTTAATTTTATAAGATTCTATATCTAAAGAAACCTTATATTTCCCATTTTCTAACTTTGTATACTTAGCTTCCTTTAAACGATTATCGTATAAAGTAATTTCTTTAAACCAATCTGTTATTAAATATTTTAACGAATCGGGAACTTGTGGTTCCAAATATTTAAGAAAATCGTAAGATGTAGGGTATGGTGGTTTTTTGTATTTAAATTCAGCTAAGAAATCATGTAGAGCCAAATTAACCTTATCTTCACCAATATAATCTTGCAAAGCATACAAAATTACGCTACCCTTGCCATAGTGAATATACATCTGATTTTCAACCTTATACAAAGGTCGCTCACTTTCTAATTCGCCACTCCTACCTTTTAAATACCTATTATGATCGTACTTTAAAAAGTCACGCATTTTCATTGGATTTTTTGTAATACTCTTCATGGTCATTAGCGAAGAATATTCAGCAAAGCTTTCGCTTAACATTGTTCCTCCTTGCATATTAGCACCAACTACCTGATGTGCCCACCACTGGTGCGACATTTCGTGAGCAATAACAGCATCAATAACATTATTTTCATTTTCATCTTCCAAATTATAAATAAAACCGAAAGACTCAGAATAAGGCATAGTTCCGGGGAATGCTTGGGCAAAAGTTGCGTATCTAGGAAACTCTATTACACGACATTGCTTATGATAATAAGGGCCATAATTCTTAGTATAATATTCAAGCGAACGCTCAACAGCATCAAGCATCATACCTATATTTACCTCATGTTTTTTATCGTAATATACTTCAATATCTATTCCATTCCATTTTCTTGTTTGCACTTCATATTTTGCTGATACAAAAGATAAAAAATGTTGAGAAATATGATCTAGTTTGTATTTATAATAGTTTCTGCCATCTTGTTTCCATTGCTTAATTAAAGAACCTGGAGCCACAGCTATTTGATCGGCAGCCGTTGATATTACAGTTTCTACATTAATATAATCTGACTTCCCATTGGTTAAATAATTAGACATACAATTTAAGGAGCAGTTTTTTTCCAACTTTGGCATACGCTCCTTTTTAGGTAAATCTTGCTTCTTACGTTTATGCTTATCTCTAATTTCAAACGAAGAATTATAACCCATTGTTGGAAGAATTTCAAAATTATTTATGAAAGTTCCATTATCTACAATACTCGTATTTCCTCTTCTATTTTCAAAACCTTTGGTTATATATTTAGTTTTTATTTCAATATCAATACTATCTCCTACTTGTAAAACTTTGTTTAATTGATAAATACGATAAAATAACTCTTCATCGTTATAAACCAATTTCGAATTTGGAATATTAATTTCGGTTTGCCAATCATCATCAATACTATAATGAATAGAATCTATTGGGCTTTTCCCTTCATTTTTTAAAGTAAAAATAACTCTTACATGCACATCTCTTTGATGAGGAAAAATATCTACAAAATATTTAGCATCAGTAATTTTAGGCATATTAATATGCTCGTATTTTTTATAAGTTTTCTCGTATTTAGCCCGTAAATCGCTCATTTCGTCGGAAGACTTATAAGTGTTTAAAATTTGAGTATTGTAAAAAATAAAACTACCTACCAATACCCACAGTGTTATATTTCCAATAAAAAATAGTTTAAATGGCTTGGGTGTTTGTTTTTTTGCAAGTTTAAAACGTTCTTTAATCAATGTTTGTGTTCCTCTAGTTAAAAAAACAGCAGCTATTTGCAAAGCAATTAATGCAAACAAAACCCAATAAATTTTAAACCATATAGCACCTTCTAAACCTGGCCCAAATCCATTCATATCAGAATACTTAACTGAAGGTGAAGACGATAAGTAAAGCATTCTTGAACTAATATCTAATAAAGACCAAATAAAACCAGAAACAAAAACAACCAATATAGATACAAAATAAGCTATATATTTTTGATTAATAAGTACTTGAATCATTATCATAATTCCAGACCAAACTATTAATCTAGGTAAAAATTTTAACACAAAACTAGTAATGTATATACTAAATTCAATATTTGTATATCCGTTTGCTAACTGATAAATAATAGAAACAATTATAAAAAAGAATTGCAATACACTTAATACTGCTATTAATGAAACAAATTTTGCAAATAAAGAAATTACTGATGTATAAGTTGTAGAATCTATAACTTCATTAATTTTACTCTCTCTATCGCGCCAAATAAGCTCACCACTAAAAAAAACTAGAATAATAATAATAAATGTATAAGTGCTTCCACTTATTTTATCTAACATTTTATAAGTTAGCGGATAAGACTGCAAACCAAAAGATTCAAAACCGCCATACATCCCTGATATTAAAAGAATAAGACTAAAAATAAAAAGAATTTTAAATGTTACGCTTTTAGCAATACTCAGAAAGTTAATATAGAAAAAACTCTTAAATTGTGCCCACTCAGTACTTATATTAAAAACAGGATTTAATTTAGGAAGGTTAAAAGAATATTTTTCTTCGATTTTTTTCTCGATAGATTTTTTTACTTTTTTATTTTTATCCTGAAATGAGAATCTAAAATACGAAATAGCCAAGATACCTGTACCTAATGAAATCCAAATAATTCTATTTAGTAAAAGTAAACCTGTAAATGTTGGACTCAATGTGTTTTTTTCTAATACAGTAAAATATTTAGAATATACTTCGTAAGCTGTAACTCCAAAAGAATCGGTTAATGCCGCAATTGTTTCATTATCAATATCGCTCATTAAAGTATTTGAAATTGCATAAGCTACAATAATTAACAATACACCTACAAAAGAAATAGTTGTATTTCGCCACTTATTGGCCATTGCATAAATTATTGTACCTGAAAAGAAAATATTTGGTAAAATAAAAATAAAGTAATTATTAACGAATGTAGTTAAGAAAAAATCGCCAAAACGATCGGCATCTATCCAGCCAAATACAGGACCTAACCATGTCCCTAACAATACACCAAGAAAAACACCTAAAACAGGTACTGTTCCTAGTAATAAAGCGGCAAAGAATCGTCCAAAAAAGTAACCCGATTTGCTTAATGGTGTTGAAAAAAGGATTTCATTAAAATTACTATTATAATCTTTAAGTGCTGCATTATTAAAAAATGCTGTTGCTATTAGTAAACTAATCAAGGTCATAATTGTACTAAACATAGTTATGACAGATGGTGAGTTTTTATATACATTTCCTATAGCACCACCTATTTGTATACTATCGCTAACGGTAGCACCAAAAATTAATAGGCTTATTAAAGCAAAGAATATATATATCATCGGCCTTTTAAACGCCGATTTTAGTTCTGAGACAAAGAATATTTTAAACATATTTCGCTATTTAATTACACCAATGAAAAGGCTGTGTTAATTTTTGAGAAAAATACATCTTCGAGATTCGGTTGAACAGGTTCAAAACCATTGCCCGGATTACTGTCGTTAAAAATATGAATAAGCGGTTTCCCTCCTACCATTTTATTTGATATAATAGAATATTTTAACGCATAATCTTCTAACTCATCTCTTGTTACCACTTTCTGATAAACAGTTCCTTTAAGTTCGTTTATGGCATCTTGTGGTGCTCCTTTGTATACAATTTGTCCGTTATTCATTACGGCCATATTTGTGCAAAGTTCTCGTACATCGTCTACAATATGAGTTGATAAAATAACAATAACTTCTTTACCAACATCGGCTAATAAATTGTAAAATCTATTTCTTTCACCTGGGTCTAAACCAGCAGTAGGTTCATCTACAATAATTAAATTAGGGTTGCCAATTAACGATTGTGCAATTCCTACTCGTTGTTTCATTCCACCAGAAAAGCCCTTTACACTTTTATTTCGTTTATCGTATAAATTAACTTTATCTAGCAAGTATCGTACTAGCTCTTTACGTTCTTTGGCTTTTGTTATTCCTTTTAAAATAGCTAAATGATTAAGCAATTGCTCAGCTGTTATTTTCGAATATACACCAAATTCTTGAGGCAAATAACCTAAGCTTTTTCTAAGTTCGGCTGGTTGATTTAAAATATCTATCTCATTTAGCATTGCTGTTCCACTATCAGCCTCTTGCAGAGTAGCTAGTGTTCGCATTAATGTCGATTTTCCTGCTCCATTTGGACCTAATAGTCCAAACATTCCATTTTCAATTTCAATACTAACATTGTCCAGAGCTTTTACTCCGTTGGCATATGTTTTTGATAGGTTTGATATTACAAGTTTATTCATATAATTTGTTATTTATGTTTTTTTATATCTGTATAACGCCAAAGATATGTATTTGTTACAATATAATAATAAAATTATAAACACTAATTGTAACTAATAATAACTCAATATACTAACCAAATAATACATAATTACACATAAAAAAACCTCTGATTACCAGAGGCTTTTTTATGTGTACCCCCACCCAGACTCGAACTGGGATCTACAGTTTAGGAAACTATTGTTCTATCCCTTGAACTATGGGGGCGAATAGATTGTGCAAAAGTAATTTTTTATTTGGAGTGGTCAAAATTATCTACCGACAATTTAAACTTTTTGAGTTGCATTGGTTTTCGGAGTTTCTTTCCAACTGGATTAATGAAGCTAAAATATTAATGTTTGCCTTTTTAGATAAAATTCAGCAAGTAGCCGACAAAAAAGGACTAAAAAGAAAAGACTTAGCAAAACTGATAGGAACATCACCAAGTTATATTACTCAACTTTTTAGAGGGGATAAATTAATTAACTTCACTACTTTAGCAAGATTTAATAAAGCACTGGGAGTTGAATTTAATATTTCTATTGTAGAATAATAGAGCATTTATTAAGTTTGTAGCATAAAAATTTTATACAATGTCTAGACCAATTCAAGAAACACCTATATTAAAAGGCAAAGTTTTCATATTAATTGAATTTAGCATCATTAATAAAGCGTTCCAGTTCGCTGTGATATATTAGCCAACTACCGCCAACAATTCGCTGAACAGCTTTAATTTTTCCTATACTACAGTAATGCAAAACCGTTCTATAGGCTAATCCTGTTTTTTTATGAAATTCTTTAGGGGTGTAAAACTCCTTTTTGTTTTGCTTCATCAAATCCAAAATATCAGACTTAATCATTTTGTAGCGGTTTAGTAAATCCTCTTTGGTTATCAATTGTTTTAAATCTTCTCATGTAATATTTATTGATTTTAAAGTTCAATTTTATAACAGAAAAATTATGGTTTTTGGGGAGTTAAGGTTATGAACAAGTAGTCCTTTTGAATACCAAATTATACTAGTATTTTGTATCTTTTATTTATTAATCAACCATCCAAATAAAACCTGCCAACAAACACAAAAATTATTTTTCCTAATTTAATATGAAAAAACTATCTTTGGACTCGTAAAAATAAATATAAAAAACTATATATGAATATACACGAATATCAAGCAAAAGGTATTCTTAAGAGTTTTGGTGTAGGAATTCAAGAAGGAATTGTTGCAAAAACTCCAGAAGAAGCAGTAGAAGCTGCAAAGCAGTTGACAGAACAAACAGGTACAGAATGGTACGTTGTAAAAGCACAAATTCACGCAGGTGGTCGAGGCAAAGGAACAGTTAAAGAAACAGGTGCTCACGGTGTAGTTTTAGCAAAAGGAATCGATAAGGTTGCTGATATTGTTAAAGGTATTGTTGGCGGTGTTCTTGTTACAAAACAAACAGGCGAAGAAGGTAAAAAAGTGAACCAAATTCTTGTTGCACAAGATGTTTACTATCCTGGTGAAGTTGAAACTGAAGAGTTTTATATGTCGGTATTATTAAACCGTCAAACAGGACGTAACATTATTATGTATTCTACCGAAGGTGGTATGGATATTGAAACTGTTGCCGAAAAAACTCCTGAATTAATTTACAAAGAAGAAGTTGATCCAAAGCTTGGACTTCAAGCTTTTCAAGCACGTAAAATTGCTTTTAACTTAGGTCTTTCAGGAAATGCGTTTAAAGAAATGACAAAATTTGTTAACTCTCTTTACAATGCTTATGTTGGTATAGATGCATCAATGTTCGAAATTAACCCAGTATTAAAAACATCAGATAATAAAATTATAGCTGTTGATGCAAAAGTAAATCTTGATGATAACGCATTGTATCGTCATAAAGATTATGCTGCTATGCTTGATGAGAGCGAAGAAGATGCTGCCGAATTAGAAGCTGCAAAGCACGATTTAAGTTTTGTAAAACTTGATGGTAATGTTGGTTGTATGGTTAACGGAGCAGGTCTTGCAATGGCAACAATGGATATTATTAAATTATCGGGTGGCGATCCTGCAAATTTCCTTGATGTAGGAGGTGCAGCAAATGCAGTTACAGTTGAAGCTGGTTTTCGTATTATACTTAAAGACCCTAACGTAAAAGCTATTTTACTAAATATTTTTGGTGGAATTGTTCGTTGCGATAGAGTTGCTGCTGGTGTTGTTGAAGCAGTTAAGAGTATTGGCGATATAAATATACCAGTAATTGTTCGTTTACAAGGAACAAATGCAGAAGAAGGTAAGCAAATTATAGATGATTCAGGATTAAAAGTAAATTCTGCAATTACTTTACAAGATGCTGCTAATTTAGTAAAAGAATTGGTTTAATCCTCCGTCACTTAGGACGTATAAAAGAATATTATTCAAAAACGATACCTCGTATGCTTGTGGCGAGGAGATTCATTATACTAACATAATTATATTGAAGAGGCTATTCATTTGTTTGGATAGCCTTTTTCTTTGTATTAAAAAGAATTAAAAAGTATATTTGTACCTAATAAAATTATCAATAAAATGAATAAATTCAGATTAATAATAATTCTTGTATTTACATTTAATATAGTGTTTTCGCAAGAAGTAAAAAAACAAGACGATCACGCAAATTCTTTAATTCATTGGATGACAATTAAAGAAGCACTTGAAAAACAAAAGACTCAACCTAAAAAAATATTTATTGATATTTATACTGATTGGTGCGGATGGTGCAAACATATGAGTAAAACTACCTTTTCTAATCCACAAATAGCATCTTATATTAATCAGTATTATTATCCTGTACGTTTCAATGGCGAAACAAAAGATACTATTATTTATCTAGGCGATACACTCGTAAACAAAGGTACAGGTCGTAAATCGGCACATCAATTAACAGGTATACTTACTAATAACCGACCATCGTACCCAACAATAACATATTTAGATGAACAAGGGCGAGTAATAAGCCCAGTACCTGGTTATATGGATGTTAAAAAGATGGAGCCATATTTGGTATTTTTTACCGAAAATGTTTTTCGTACAACTCAGTTTGATACATTTCACCGAGAGTTTGATAAAACTTTTACAGATAGTTTAAAAATAAAACCAGAAGAAATTAAATGGAAAACATTCCTTAAAGCCAAATCATCGGTACAAAAAGCACATAAGTTAATATTAGTGAAAATTGAAGCCCCATGGAGCGTAACTTCAAAAATAATGGATACTACTACTTATGGTGATGCTGAATTATCGAAATATATTAACGAAAATTTTTATCCTATAAAACTTAACTCAATTACAAAAGATACTATTCAATTTTTTGAAAAACATTATCTAAATTATCCTAATAATCCATTTAATGAATTGGCTATTTATTTACAAAATAAGCAAATGATTGTTCCTGCAACAGTTTTTATTTCGCCTGATGGTGTTATTTTAAGTCATGTACCAGGCTATTTTACAAAAGATGGAATAGAACCAATTTTACATTTTTTTCAAGAAGGGGCTTATAAAGACCAAAAATGGGAAGAATATGCTAAGAAGTATAAGTCTAAGAAGAAGAAAAATTAATGATGGCTTTATGGCTTTATGGCTTTATGGTTGGAAAGTTAAAAGGTTTTAAAGTTGAAAAGTTTTAAAGTTTAATTACAACCATTTAACACTTTAACCATTTAACACTTTAACAATAGAATAAATGTCTAACTTCGATAAAGAACATATTTGGCACCCATATACTTCAATGGCCAATCCATTACCTGTATTTGAGGTAGAATCGGCCGAAGGGGTGTATATTAATCTAAAAGATGGTACTCGTCTTATTGATGGTATGTCGTCATGGTGGGCTGTAATTCACGGTTATAACAATAAAGAGTTAAACAAAGCAGCAAAATTACAGATTGATAAAATGAGCCATGTAATGTTTGGTGGTTTAACTCACGAACCTGCTATTGAACTTGCAAAAAAGCTAATTGATATAACACCATCAAACTTACAAAAGGTATTTTATAGCGATTCGGGTTCGGTGGCAGTTGAGGTAGCTGTTAAAATGGCCGTTCAGTATTGGCAATCGAAGCAAAAGCCGAGTAAAAACAAGTTGCTTACTGTAAAATCTGGTTATCATGGCGATACATTTAAAGCAATGTCGGTATGTGACCCTACAAATGGAATGCATCATATTTTTACAGGCTCAATGCCTGTAAATTATTTTGCTGAGCAGCCCAAACTTAGGTTTAATGAGCAATGGAATGATAATGATATATTATCATTAAAGGAAATTTTAGAAACCGAGCATAACAATATTGCTGCTGTAATAATTGAGCCTATTGTGCAAGGAGCTGGAGGTATGTGGTTTTATTCGGTAGAGTATTTGAATGAATTAAGAGTTTTGTGTAACGAATATAATATTTTATTAATTTTTGATGAAATAGCAACAGGTTTTGGACGTACAGGCGAGTTGTTTGCAACAAATCATACAAATATTCAACCAGATATAATGTGCTTAGGCAAAGCAATTACAGGTGGTTATATGTCGTTTGCAGCAACTTTAACTACAAATAATGTAGCAAATGTAATTTCTGATGGAGAAGCAGGTGTATTTATGCATGGACCAACATTTATGGGTAATCCGCTAGCTTGTGCTGTTGCTAATAAAAGTATTGAAATTTTACTTTCCTACGATTGGAAATTAAGAATAAAACAAATTGAGACACAGTTGTATAATGAGTTAATTGATCTTAAAAACAACTCAAATATTAATGATGTGAGAGTTTTAGGTGCAATTGGTGTAGTTGAAATGAAAGAGCCTGTAAATATGGCTATTTTACAACAAAAATTTGTTGATTTAGGTGTTTGGATTCGTCCTTTTGGAAAGTTAATTTACTTAATGCCTCAATATATAATTAAACCTTATGAGCTATCTAAGTTAACTATGGCAATAAAAGAAGTTGTTTAGTTTTGTTAGACGCATTTTTTGTATGGTTTTAGTAAATATTGTTTAACTTCTACGGAGTAATTCAAATGTGATTCAAAACTGCCGATAAATAAATTGAAATTTTTTTTTCTTTGTTTGAATGTAAAATTCATAGCATATCCGTAGATATGGAATTAATTTTATATAAAAAAGAAAATAAAAAGATGCGGATTTTATAAGTCATTTGGTGATGATGTTGGTATAAAAGCTTATTACTTTTTTACCTTTACAATATTAGCTACTGTGTATAAATAGGTATATAATGAGAAAAACTTATCTAAAAATTGTTACATTACCTGTTTTGGTATGTTCTACACCTGTAAAATCGTTACAAATTATTAACCAAGTATACGTATCGTTTTGTACAATTTTATTAGCTTTTGCTTTACCGTCCCATTTAGCATATATATTATTGGTTTCCCATATAACCTCTCCCCAACGATCATAAATCATCATATGAAAATTATTAGTATCAACACCATGAGCTTTTGCGAAAAAATAGTCGTTAATACCATCACCATCAGGAGTAAAAGCAGTAGGAACATATAATGTAAATTCATCTTTAACCTCTACTAATGATTTAACTGTATCAACACAACCTAAGTTATTCATTACAGAAAGTGTAATATTATAAAAACCTATTTCATGATAAGTATGAGTTGGCTCAACTATACTTGATAAAGTGCCATCACCTAAATCCCAATGATTAATATCGTTTCTATTTGAATAATTATTGAAACTAATTACTGGATTTATAAATGAAACAACTTCAACAGAAGGTTCGAACAATGCTTCTGGTGTAGGAAAAATATAAATCAATTTCTCAATTGTTTGCTCGTTTTTACATCCATAACGATCCATTAATTCAAGAGAAACATCATATAAGCCACTATTTTTATAAGTATGACTTGTATTGGTAATATTATCACCTACACCTCCATCACCAAAAGTCCAATTATAAATACCTCCTTCAACCTCGCTTCCAATATTAAAACTAACTTTTAAAGGAGGACATCCACTAAGTGTATCAGCCGAAAACGATAGTGGAGAAACAGGAAAAGTATATAAATCTAATATCTGACTGGTTTTATAATTACAAACATCGACAACATCTAACGAATAATATGTTTGTGCATTTGGATATACAGCATAAGGTAACGTAACCGAAGCTCCTTCAAAAAATATTGAATAAGGAGGTTTTCCTCCTGAAATATTACCTGTTAATATAATTGGATCACCTATACAAACTGTATCATCATCGGCAGTAGCTGTAAAAACAATATCATCATAAACTGATATAGCAACTTTATTACTAGCTTTACAATTATGACTATCAATAACTGTTATCGAATATATTGTTTCTTGATTTATGTTATAATCAATATTAGAATTTACTGAACCACTATTCCACGAATAAGTATATGGTTGAGAACCTCCTGTAACTAAGGCTTGTAAATTATAATCCATATATTTACATACTTTAAAATCATTTGGTAACGAAACAGTAATATTTTCAGGTTGAATAATATTCATATTATCTGTAATAGTACAACCATTTGCATCTTTTATTGTTACATAATAGTTACCTGCAACAATACTTGCTAAACTTGAATTTGTTGAACCATCATTCCAAATATATGTATATGGTGTTGTTCCTCCCAAAACATTTAATGTAATCATAGCATCATCATCGCCAAAACAAGAAGCAGGAATAATTGTATTTGTTTCTATTAATTCGGCAATTTGTGAAACAACCACCGATGTTGTATCGGTACAACCTAGCAAATCAGTCACTGTAACAGTGTATGTACCAATAGGTAAACCATTAATAGTTGCTGTTATACCAGAGTTACTCCAATTGTATTGATATGGAGGATAATCTGATGTAGCATCTATTGTTGCAATTCCATCACTACCACCATAACAATGTACATTATCGGTAGAGGTTTGTAATTGAAAACCTTTATGATATGATACACTCACTGAATCAGAAACTTCACATAATCCAATTGTTGCAGAAACGAAATAGGTTCCCTCTTGGTTTACTTGTATTGTTTGTGTTGTACTTCCTTCGCTCCATGTATATGCATCTGCGGTATTTGCATCTAAAACAACCGTTGTATTTGAATCACAAATAACTTTATCAGGACCTAAATCAATACTTGGTTCTGCAATTACTGTTAACGAAGTTATAGTATCCCACTGACAACCATAATGATCTATAATTGTAAAAGTATAATCATATATTCCCGCCGAAGGGGCTAAAATTGATGCTGTTGTATCATTTTGTGAAATAATATACTGCCCATTCCAAAATTGTTGATCAATACCAACTGTATAAGACCACTCTGCTGGGGCAATTAAAGGGTTTAACGACATAGACCAACCAAAAATATACCCATTATCAGAACCCCAATAATCACAAATTTCAATAGTCCACTCACCATTTAACGGACAGCCTACTAAGTCGGCAAAACTACCGTCAGGAGTATAGCTCCCTGATAATAGCGTTGCATTATTTGCTGCTTCATCTGTCATTGTACCATAAGTAGGAGTTATTGGTGTCCAAGAATAATTTTCACCAACACCTGGATCTAAATTCATATCATAATCAATAGGAACGCCAAGATACGTACCATCTCCACTAGCACCACTAACAAATTCGTGTAAAATTAATGTTTGTCCGTTAGGACATATTATTGATATATTTAAATCGCCCAAATAAGAGTGTTCCATATTTACCTCGAGATTTAAAAAATCTTGAGGATTATCTAATGTTTGACCTGGAGAAAAACAATTAAAAATTACACTTGTTTCATAACAAGCACCTGTACCATCTGGTAAAAAGGTAGTATCTGTTACACCAAGTGTTGTAGTTATCTCAGAAAAAAATGGTGTACCTTCTACTGTTTGCCCTGAATCGGTTGAATAAATTAAAAATGCAGTATCATGTACACAAACTGATTCTGGAGGTATAACATCGTTAAAAGGATTACCTGCGATTACTACTCTAGTTTCAATACTATTTGCATTTACACAATCATTTGTGTCTGTTACATATAGAGTTACAGTATAGCCTCCTGTAGTTGAATATGTATGTTGTACTGTTTGTCCAATAGTTGAGCTTCCGTCACCAAAATACCATGTAAACGTACTCGTTGCATCATCTTGATGATAGACATAATCGTTTTCGGTATATTCGCCATAACCTGAAAATATTATTTCTTGTCCAGGACAAATTGCAATATAACTTGAATCTGGAGTAGGCGATGTAATATTCATATCTAAGTGTGCTAATATCTCTTGACATACAGGCACACACTGTATAGTGGCGTCCCAACCTGTTGCTTCAACGGCTCCATCAGAAACAAAGCGTATTGTTAAACAACCTGATGTATTTGTTAATGAAGCTTCAATTGCTGTTAAATATAAATTAGGATTTGTAAAACTATTATAAGCACCAATTAATGGTGAATTAATATCTGGACCATCAAAAATATAAAGAGTATCTGTTGAATGAATATCTGAAGAAGCAAAATATATTTGAATATGAGGATTTTCAGGATCGTTTGAACAAAATGTTACTGTGTAATCTTCGTTTGACGAGTAGTTGCTCGTCGGTGGTTGGCCTCAACAATGCTCTTCATGTCCACCACTGTCGAAAAAAGCAACCCCGCAAGTATCAATTGTTGAGTTATTAACACTTCCATCTAATACTATTCCAGAAGCAGGTTGTGCATAGGCACTTATATAAAAAACGGAAAGTATAAATAGTAAAAATAAGTTCCTCATAGTTATTACTTAAAAAAAATCACAAGACAACCGAATTAAATCATATTGCTATATTTCAGATGTTTGCAAGTACATTAGCTCCCATATAAAATACATATAAACATAGTAGTTATACTAATAATGTTATGCATTTTAAGACAGACAAGTAAAAGATAAAATAAGTTGCTTTTGAAATAAGATTTTTACAAAAAAATAATTAACAAGCTTGCACGCAAACTATATGTTCACTTATAATGATAAAATTAAGCCCAAACAGATTAAAAGCCATTTAGTTCCATTGTAACTGTTGGTATTAGTAAAACAAAACCAATAACAGTAAGAATTAATATTAAAGGCCAAACCCATCTAACCCATTTTTCATAAGGAATTTTTGCTACACCAAGAACTGCAATAAGCACACCTGATGTTGGTGTAATCATATTAGTAAAACCATCTCCAAATTGAAATGCCATTACTGTGGCTTGACGCGATACTCCTATTAAATCGGAAAATGGTGCCATTATTGGCATTGTAAGTGCTGCTTTTGCAGATCCTGAAGGAATAACAATATTTATTACAGTTTGTATCATATACATTATACCTACTGAAGCAACTTTGCTCATTCCTTCCATTGACTGAGATAGAGAATGTAAAATTGTATCAATAACTTGTCCGTCTTCTAAAATTACTATTATTCCTCCTGCCAAACCTACAACAATAGCTGCCGACATTATATCTCCTACTCCTGCAATAAACAGTTTTGTTATTTTATCTGGCGAATATCCGCTTGCAATACCACTAAGCAACCCCATTGCAAAGAAAATTGCAGCAATTTCCATAATATACCAATCGTAACCCATTACCCCTATTACAAGAATTACCATTGTTAAAAATAGTAATACTAAGTTAAAATAATGCACCGATTTACGTAATGACAACCAAGCAATTATAGCAAATACTACAGTAATAATTGGAAGAATTAAGATATTTATTGTTGATGTTCCTATTTTTAATTGTGTTTCTACTAAATGTAAAAAGCCCAAATTAACAGTTTGTGGAATAATTAGTTCGCCATGCTTTACTACTTCAGAAATTGAAGGCATAACAGAATACAAAGTAAGTACTCCAAGAATTAAAAAATATATAATTTTAGATGATAAATTTGTATAATAATCCAGGTCTGAGTCTTTTACATTTTCACGTTCTCTCCAGTATTCATCCTCTTTATAAACAACCGATTTTTCAGGATTACGTTTAATTTTTCGTGCATAACGTAAAACATAGAATATTCCTATAAAATTAATTACAACCCAACTAAACATTCTAAACTCAATACCTGAAAACAACTGCAAACCAGATAAACCTTGTGCTATTCCAATTGTAAATGGGTTTAATACTGCTCCTGCAAAGCCAAGACCTGCTGCAACAAATGCCAATGATACACCTACAATACTATCGTAACCCATTGATACTGCTAATGGTACTACTATAACAATAAATGCTATGGTTTCTTCACTCATACCAAAAACAGCTCCAAAAACCGAAAACATTAGCATTATTAAGGTCATAATAATATTATCGATACCCAAGAGTTTAATTATTTTATATCGCTCTAATTTTTTTGTTGCTTTTAAAAATGAAAGAATTCCTACATCAATAGCTTTACTGCTATTCATTATCCAAAAAGCACCACCTATCATTAATATAAAAATGATAATACCAGCTTGGCGTTCAAAACCTTTAAATAGGGCTGAAAATATTTGCCATGTTTGTGGACTACTATCAGTGTACTGAAACTGTTTAGTTAAAACTTGTTGACCATCAACAACAGTATCAATATCAATATATTTGCCTCCTGGTATTACCCAGGTTATTATTGCAGCAAATACAATTATATAGAATATAATAACGTATGTATGTGGTACTTTCTTTAGCATATTTCTATTAAAAATTAAAATAAATTAAAAATTATGAATTAAAGATTAAAAATCCCACAATCACTAATTATTAATTTTATTATTATAGAGTGAAACTATTTTTTTTTAAAATAAATTAAAAATTATGAATTAAAAATTAAAGATTAAAAATCCCACAATTACTAATTATTAATTTTACTATTATAGAGTGAAACTATAAACTATTAATTATACACTAATTAAAGTACTTCAATATTACCTTTTGCCGTAATTTTTTCGCAATAGTGACATTTTAATTTTAGTTCATTTTTATCAACTACTGTAAATTTTGTTGAGATATTCTCTACATTAGTAACACATTTTGGATTAACACATTTTACAATTTTGTCGAATGTATCAGGTATTTCAATTACTTTTTTCTCAACTACTTCGTAATCTTTAATAATATTAAGCTTTGCGTTAGGTGCAACAAGCGAAATCTTATTAATTTCTGAATCTTCAAAATATCTTTCCGATATTTTAATTATTGCTTTCTTACCCTGTGTTTTACTGTCAAGATTTGTCCCAAATGTAATTGTATTATCTATTTTATCTAACCTAAGAATGTTAATTACATTAAATAGTCCGTCAGCAGGTATATGGTCTATAGCTGTACCATTTTTTATAGCACTTACTCTTAATTCTTTTGTTTCTTTTGTCATTTTATTCTATTGTTAAAGTGTTATATGTTCTATTGTTAAATTACATAATATTAACTATAGATACTTATAACGTTATATTCTAGGCACTTAAATTATTAAATTTCCAATCCTAAAATTGAAGCAATTATAGCTTGTCTTGCATACACTCCGTTTTCAGCTTGTTGAAAATAGTATGCTTTAGGATTTGTATCTACATCTTCATTAATTTCGTTTACACGAGGAAGAGGATGCAAAATACGAAGATTATCTTTAGTATTATCAAGCATATTATTTCTTAAAATATACACATTTTTAACTTTTTCGTATTCAATTGGGTCAGAAAAACGCTCTTTCTGCACACGAGTCATATACACAATGTCAGCTTCATCAATATATTCGGTAAAGTCAGAATGTTCATAATACTTAATACCTTTTTCATCTAAAAACATTTTATACTCATCTGGTATTTTTAAAAAGTCAGGTGAAATAAAATTAAATGTAGGATTAAAATGTGACATTGCAATTAATAGAGAGTGTACAGTACGCCCATATTTTAAATCTCCTACTAAAAAAATATTCAAATTTTCAAGAGTACCTTGAGTTTTTAATATTGAATATAAATCTAAAAGAGTTTGTGTAGGATGCTGATTTGCACCATCGCCTGCATTTACAACAGGTACTTTTGATACTTCGCTAGCATAACGAGCACTTCCTTCAACTGGGTGACGCATTACAATTAAATCGCTATAATTTGCAACTGTCATAATTGTATCTTTAAGCGATTCTCCTTTTTTAACACTTGATGATGCGGCATCGGTAAAACCAATAACTTTTCCTCCAAGTTTATTAATAGCACTTTCAAAACTCAAACGAGTACGTGTAGAGGGTTCAAAAAACAAAGTAGCAATTACTTTTCCTTCTAAAATTTTTTGAATAGGCTTAGCTTCAAATTTTGCAGCAAGGTCAAGAATTTTTAAATAATCTTCCTTACTATAATCATTAATAGAGATTAAACTTTTATTCTTCATTATATATTTATTTTATACCGTTTTAATATAGTTTATTTTCACTCCGTTTATTTTCTTAAACACCTGTATAATAGACTCTGAGTCTGCAATATTTATTTTAATATTTAGGCTACAATTTAAATCAAATTTTTGATTAGATTGAAAAATGTTATAATCTTTTATTAACTTCATTACAGAATTCATTTGCTCGTATGAAAACTCAATTAAATAATAGTTTTCTACTTCTTTTTCAATCACTTCAGAATTTACTATTGCTTCTTTTGCTGAAGTTTTATAAGCATTTATCAACCCAGGTATTCCTAATTTTGTACCTCCAAAATAACGAATTACTACAATTAATATATTTGTTAAATCAAAAGATTGTATTTGTCCAAGTATTGGTGGACCTGATGAATTTGATGGTTCTCCATCATCGCTAGCTCTAAAACGTTTTTTATCTGCTCCAAGTCGCCATGCAAATACATGATGTCTAGCATCGTAATATTCTTTACGAAGCATTGCTTGTATTTCTTTTATTTCTTCTTCTGTTGTAACGGGATAGGCAAAAGCATAAAATTTACTACCTTTATCCTTGTAGTTTCCATCTGATTTAGATTTTATAGTTTTATATTTTGATACTATGTCAGCCATTTATGCTTGTGATAAAATTATTATTGCTAATATTGAAATAGCTACTCCTATTTTATTAATATTAAATAGTTTTTCTTTAAATATAAGTAAACCTATTAAAACCGATACACTCACAATACCAACATTGTTTATACCAAAAATTATTGAACTGTCAAATATTTTAGAGTCTAATGCTTTTATAAAAAAGAAAACTCCATAAAAGTTTAGCAAACCTAATAGAGCTCCTAAAAGCCAAATATTTTTATTGAATAAAGCTGATATTTTTTTTGTAAAAACAACATAAATAAAACTACTAATAAAAGAAATATAAAATAGCGATGAATTAAATAATGCAATATTAGACGAATTTAAAAAGTTATGTTGAGTGTATTTCATCAAAGAATCGCTTGTTCCCATTCCAATAAATAAAAGTAATGGTATTATTATTTCATAAATATTTATTTTTACCAATTTGCTTCGAGATTTTTTATAAACTGTTAATATTACCCCTATTACGGCAACCAACACACCTAATATTTTGAGAGTACTTACATGTTCGTTAAAATACAATATTGAGAAAGCAATTGGAATAACCGTACTCATTTTTGCTGCAACTGTAGTTATAGATAATCCAACAAGTTTAGTACTCGCACTAATAATTACAAACGAAACAAAAAATAGAATACCTATTAAAAATGCCATTAAAAACCAATCTTGAGTAAACATTATTAAAGGGTTTTGCCCACTTTGAATATTACCAATTACTGCAGCGAATATATAGTTTACAACAATAATATTTATTACTGATAAATTCTTTTTCTCTGCAATTTTAAAAACTACAAATATTCCTGATAATGACAGTATGCTAATTAATATATATAACATTATTAATTAATATATATAAAAAAACAGCTTAACCAATTGGCCAAGCTGTTAATAATATTTCTAAATGTGGTTAACATTATAATTTTAATTTCTTTTCTATTTCATCAATATAAACTCTGAAACTTTTATCGGTATCGATTAAATTATTTACAGTTTTGCAAGCATGAAGCACTGTAGCGTGGTCTTTATTACCTATTTGCGTACCAATAGTTACAAGCGACGATTTTGTCATACTCTTTGCAAAGAACATTGCAATCTGACGTGCTTGAACAATTTCACGTTTACGTGTTTTCGATTTTAACAACTCCATTGGCATACTAAAGTAATCGCAAACAACTTTTTGTATATAATCTATTGATATTTCACGTTTAGTATTTTTAACAAGCTTATCGATAATTTGCTTTGTTAAATCAATAGTAATTTCTTTTTTATTTAATGTAGATTGAGCAAGTAGTGATATTAAAGCACCTTCTAATTCTCGAATATTTGTAGTTACGTGCGATGCTATATACTCAATAACTTCGTCACTTAGTGCAATTCCATCATTATATGTTTTCTTTTTAAGAATACTTATACGTGTTTGGTAATCAGGTGCAGATAAATCAGCAGATAATCCCCACTTAAAGCGAGAAAGTAATCTTTGCTCAATACCTTGTAATTCAACAGGGGGTTTATCTGAGGTTAAAATAATTTGTTTACCCGACTGATGTAAGTGATTAAAAATGTGAAAGAAAATATCTTGTGTTTTTTCTGTAGTCAACCAATGTATATCATCAATAATAAGTACATCAATCATTTGATAGAAGTGAACAAAATCGTTTCTATTATTATTTCTTATAGCTTCAGTAAATTGTGTTTGAAACTTATTTGAATTTACATAAAGTACTGTTTTTTCAGGGAAACGTTTCTTTACCTCAATTCCTATAGCTTGAGCTAGATGAGTTTTTCCTAAACCCGAGTTTCCATAAATAAACAATGGGTTAAATGCTGTTCCGCCAGGGTTGTTAGCAACTGCATATCCAGCTGAACGTGCTAAGCGGTTACATTCTCCTTCAATAAAATTATCGAAAGAATTATCTTGATTTAATTGAGGGTCAACATGTAATTTCTTTATTCCTGGTATTACAAAAGGATTTTTTATTGTATTTTCTTCAATTTTAACAGATACAGGTCTGTTTTTAATATTTGTTTTATTTTGAGTTGGAATTTTTACGGTATATTGTTTATTGCCAGAATAACTATTGTTTTCCATTACAATACTATACTCTAACTTAACCCCTTCACCTAATTCTTTTCTTAATATTTTACCTAAAATATCGATGTAATGTTCTTCTAGATACTCATAAAAAAATTGGCTTGGAACCTGTATTGTTAAAACATTATTATCAAGCTTAATCGGAATGATAGGCTCAAACCATGTTCTAAAACTTATTGTAGGAACATTATCTTTAATAATTTTCATACAATTTTCCCAAACTATTTTATAATCTTTACTCATTGGTTATCATGCTATTATTCGTTTTACTCAGCTATTATTCTCATTTGGCAAGTTGAACATAAATTTGTTAAATAAAAAATGAATTTACTATTGTTTTTTAATTATTTTTTACTTAAAGTTTTATGTTGTTTATCGTCTTTCAAAAATAATATTTTTGAATTAATTAATGGTATAAATTGTAAAAAAAATTTAATTAAAATTTATTATAAATTAGATATTTTTTATAATTACTTAATATTGTTAGTTTTCAAGCATATTAGGATATTCAGATATTAATAATTCTGTTTTTTCTAATTCGAAATTATTTATACTTTTTATAATTTCTTCGCCATAATTTTGCAACTCAATATGCTTATGCTTTTTACCTATTTCAATAAGCTCTTCGCCAAAACTAACTACGTCATCTGATAAACTCTCTGTAAGTATTTTAGAGTGTAAATCTTTCAGTTTTTGCAAATCATTTAAAATATCTATTTTATTTTTTAAATTAATTTTAGGCATAAAACTAGGGGTATGTTTATCCAATTTTTCATCTGTAATTTTTATATATTTTATTAATTCTTGAAATAAAACTTCTTGTTGAAGTGGTTTTTGAATATATCCACTAAAATCATTATTTGCAGTTTTACTTTCTTTTTTAATATAAGATGCAGTTACAGCAATAATTGGAATTTGGTTAGTTTTATTATTTTTCTTTAATAATTTTGCTGCCTCAAAACCGTCAATACCGTCCATTCTAATATCCATTAGTATTATGTTTGGTAATTCAGTTTCAGCTATAATTATTCCATCTTTGGCATTATTTGATGTCAAAATTCTTATTTTAGAATTATCAAACATCATTTTTAATAAGTTCAAGTTATCATCAACATCATCAATAACTAATATAGTTGCTTTACAAAAATTATTAACATCTATTTTTGATATATTTATTTTTTTTAATTTATTACCAGCTTCAAATTTTATATTATTAAAAACAACACTAAAAATACTCCCCTCTCCTACAATGCTTTTTACTGTTATTTCGCCATTCATTTTATTAATTAATTTTCGGCTAATAGTTAAACCTAAACCTGTGCCTCCATATCGTCTGGTGCTTTGACCTGCTTGTTGTTTAAATGCTTCAAAAATAAGTTTTTGTTGTTTTTCTGGAATTCCAATTCCTGAATCTTGTACTTCAATATGTAAATTTAAAGTTTTATTATTATGATTAATATTTTTAAAACTTATTACTATTTTCACAAAACCTTTTTCAGTAAATTTTATAGCATTTCCAACTAAATTAAAAATAATTTGACGTAATCTTACTTCATCAATAAATATTAATTCTGGAATATTATTATCTGTTTCTATTATAAAATCAAGATTTTTATCTTTTATTTTTAATGAAAAGATTTGTTTTACTTCATTAATTACACTGTTTAAACTCACTATTTCGTAATTAATTTCCATTTTACCAGCTTCAATTTTAGATAAATCTAAAACATCATTAATTAAAGTAAGTAAGTTATTTCCTCCTGCTTTTATTGTTTGTAAATAATTACTGTATTTATCGTCAGTTAACTCTTTATCAAGTATTTCGGAGAAACCAATTATAGCATTTAAAGGTGTACGAATTTCGTGCGACATATTGGATAAAAACTCGCTTTTTGCCCTATTCGCATTATCAGCAATCTCTTTTGCCCTTTTTAAATCTTTTGTTTGAGCTTCAACCTCCTCAATAAGTCCTTCGTTTAAACTAATAATTTCATTGCGTTGTTTTTCTATTTCGTCTATCATTGAATTAAAACTATTATACAAATCGCCTGTTTCATCGTTCCTATTATTTCTTACTCTTCTTGAGAATTTTTTTGTTGTGGTAATTTCTTTAAGTACTTTACTTAAATTAGTTATTGGCTTTATTATTCTTCTTGTAAAAAAATAACCTATTAATACTGTTATTATTATTATTATCAATGTAAAAACTGATGCTCCCCAAATATAATTTTTTATTGAATTATTTATATAATTAATAGTATATGCAATTTGTAATACACCAATAAATTTTCCTTTTTCAATAATTTCAAATTCATTATAAAAAATGCCATCTTCTTCGTACTTAAATAATTTAGATAGTTTCTTATTAGATATTTCTCCGTACGATTTCTTTAAATCTTTGATAAACTTATTTATATTAATTGTTGAATCTAAAACAATTTTGGTGTATTCTTTTTTATTTGCATCAATTACTCTAACTGCAATTACACCTTTAATTTCTACTAAACTTTTTAATATTCTTACTGTATTAACGGTATCATTTTCAGCTACAAAATCTGATATATTTAAACTTACAACTTTAGACACAGAATTAACTCTATTTATTAAATTTGCCTGAATAATAGTTATATTTATAAATAACAAGGAAACATAAATAATAGATACACTAAAAAGCACAGCGAAAAAAATTAATATTGTATTTTTTGATACAATATTAATTCTAGATATTTTTTGTCTTAAATATTTAATCATTTAATAATTTTTTCTATAATTTCAATTTTATCTTCTATAGGCAATTCACCATCAACCCAATAAATTTTTGCTCCTTTTCGCTCCATACCTCTAAACCAAGTCATTTGTCGTTTAGCAAACTGATGTATAGCTGTTTGTAAACTATTTACCATTTGAGCATACGGTAATTCACCTATTATATACTGTGTTAAAAATTTATATTCTAATCCATAATACATTAAATCTTGTGGCTTTATTCCTGAATCAATCAAAGCTTTAACTTCATCAAGCATTCCTTGGTTTAAACGAGCTTTTAATCTTTCAGTTATTCGCTTTCTACGTATATCTCTATCTACTTCTATTCCTATAAATATATTATTAATTTTAGGATAATCAGTATTAATATTAGGGTTATTTTTATAATATTCTGCTATTTCAATTGCTCTTATAGCACGTTTACTATCGGTTATATCCGACTGATTATGAAGCTTCTTGTAACTAATCAACACTTCTTTCAACTCTATCAAATCTTTGTTATTCAGTTCTGCTCTTAATTTATTATTATTAGGTACTTCAATTAGCTTATATCCTTTTGTAACTGCATCAATGTACATTCCTGTTCCTCCGCATAACACAGCATTGCCAGCTTTTTCTTTAATTTGAGTGTAAGCTTTTAAAAAATCGTTTTGATACTGAAATACATTATATTTTTCGCCAGCATCAACAATATCAATAATATGATAAGGAATTTTTTTGCCATTATTATTATATTCTTCAATATCTTTACCTGTACCAATATTCATACCCCTATATACCTGACGAGAATCGGCACTTATTATTTCGGCATTAATTTTATCGGCTAAAGCCACTGCAACAGTAGTTTTCCCTGTTGCTGTTGCTCCTAATATTGTAATTAAATCGTATTTATTTTTGGTATTCATTCAAATATAATAATTGTATTCTTTGTAAAAGTAATAAAATTGTTAATTATAAATTACAAATTATTAATTGTTATGTTTTACTTTTACAAAAAAAATAATTAATGAATATTAATATATTAATAAATAGAGTAAAAGGTATTATTATTAACCCAATAAAAGAATGGGAAATAATACGAACAGAAAATACTGATAAAAACACGATTATTAAAGAGTTTGCATTACCTTTAATTATATTAATATCTATATCAACATTAATAGGAAGCTTTGGTTCACCAAAATTTTTAAATCCTTCAATAAGTTATTCGGTTGTAAGTGCATTTATTACTCTAACTGTATCAATTGCTTCAATTTATATATCGTCGTATATTATCAACGAAATTGCTCCAAATTTTGGAATTGCAAAAAATATTGAGAATTCTTTTAAATTAGTTATTTACTCAACTACACCAGCATACCTAGCCTCAATTATTGCAAATTTTCATTGGACACTTGGTTTTTTAAATATATTAGGCGTTTACTCTGTATATTTATTTTGGTTAGGTGCATCGCAAATATTAAATATACAAGAAGATAAAAAAGTTGGTTTTGTACTTTTATCTTTTTTAATTTTATTAATTGTATATTTGGTTTTAGCTATATTAATTGGTGGAATAATCTTAAGTACTGCATTTACATTTAAATAATGAAAAAAGAGATTAACATACGTAATAAAAAAGCTTCGTTTAATTACGAGTTTATTGATAAATATACTGCGGGTATAGTACTTACAGGTACCGAAATAAAAGCAATACGTGAGAGTAAAGTAAGTTTTACCGATTCGTATTGTAGGTTTATTAATAAGGAACTTTGGCTTATTGGTATTCATATTTCGGAATATTCGTACGGAAGCTACAATAACCATACTCCTAAACGAGATCGTAAACTATTACTTAACAAAAAGGAGTTGCAAAAAATTAATAAAAAAATTGATGAAAAAGGCCTAACAATAGTACCTGTACGTTTATTTATTAACAACAGAGGTTATGCAAAAATTGTAATTGCAGTTTCACGAGGTAAAGCAAAATTTGATAAACGACACGATATTAAAGACCGTGATAATAAACGTGAACTTGATAGATACATGAAAAAATAAGTCCTTTATTTATTGTTTAGCCCCAAGTTTACAATATAATAATCATCTTTTTTAACAGACGAGAAAGTATATTTTTTATACAATGCTATTTTCTTTAAATTAAAAGTTTCTTGTTCAGTTTTTACAATCATTGTTAATTCTTTTCCTTTATACTTTAATAGAGTCGATTTTAATTGATGTGATGCATCTGGAATTGGCAAGCCTCTATGTTTATCAATAGGCATACCTCTTGTATCTAATACATTAGATTTTAAATTAAGAGGTACTCTATATTCTTTCATTAATCTTTTTCCTGATGCTTTCCATTCTTCGTTACTTAAATCACTTTTTCCAAACAAAGCACAATGGCAAGTGCCGTATTCTTCAATTTCTTCATCAATATATTTGCAAGGACATATCATTGCTTTGTCATTTTTTTCGCCACCAGAAGGGTCAAAACAAGGACAAAGTCTTTTTTCGTATATACCTTCCATTTCTGATAACCAAATTTTTAAATTTGTGAGTATCATCTTATTTGGGTTTACAACGTAATTTTGTTTTTTTGCATACCTATTAATCCATTTTGTTTGTTTAATAATTTCCTGTTTATACTTAAAATAATCTTTAATAAAAGATATCATCATTCTTATCATAGCATTTCAATATTAAATGTTAAATTTCACAAGCTTGCCATAAACAACTTGTTATTGCCATTCAAAGATATAATTTTATTTGTAAATATTTTAGTTTTTCCTTTAAAAATATCAGGCTTCTATTCCTTCTGTAATTGGTGTAAATTAGCGGTTTAGGTAAATAATTACATACTTAAATTCAAAAAAATAACATTTTTTAAATATTTACGTATAAAAACATCTTATTATATATATTATCTTTGCAAAATATTATAATTATTTATTCTAATAAATATGAGATTATTATTTTTAGCGTTTTTAGTATTATTTTCGAATTTTTTAATAAAAGGACAGTCTACTGTAGTTGTTAATTCAACAACAGGATATAATGTAACCGTAACATTAAATCCAGAGAAAGTAAACGTACCTAGTAGTTGCGAGTGGGGATATTCTTATACTTTAGATATTGGTTACGATATTAAATTTGCTGGGTCAAATATTCCTTCTGATTTATACACCCTACAAGCTACTATTACTTGTGATTCAAAAAATATTTCTTTTGACCTACCAAATAATGGTGGTACAGGAACAGCTACAACAAGTCAGGAATCGACGACAGCAACCGATTGTAAAACAGCAAGTGTAGAATCTTTAAAATGCACTACATTTAATATAACAATTGAAGGATTAGGCATTACTCATCAGACTGTAAGTACTGTTGTTTTACCTATTGAATTAAGATATATAGAGCTTAATAAAACAGATAATAGCATTTTTTTAAGATGGAGTACAGAATCTGAGACAAACAATAGTTATTTTGTTGTCGAAAAATCTAAAGATTATTATAATTGGGAACAATTAGTAAAAATAGATGGTGCAGGAAATTCAAATATTATTAATGATTATATATTTGAAGATACAAAACCTTATATTGGAGTTTCTTATTATAGAATTACTCAATTTGATTATGATGGAGAAAAAACAAGTTTACCTGTTAAATCTATAAACTTTAATGAAATAAAGAAAATAAATGTTTATCCAAATCCAACAAATAGATTTGTGTCGATAACAGGTATTTCAAAAGAAGAGTTAATAGGTATTTATAGTATAAATGGTATAAATGTATTGCACAATTTATCTATTGATTATAACAATAATATCTTAAATATTGATTTATCTAACTTACCTGCTGGGTTTTATTGTATAAAAACAATTTATAGTTCTGAAAATATTATTAAAAACTAAATGGTTTTAGTATAAGTAATTACAGACAATAATCTCATAATTTTTTTCTTATCTATTTTTAGTTGATTCTTTAATTTATCAATGTTTTCGAATTTTTGCTCATTTCTAATTCTTTTTATAAATTCAATTGTAATATTCTTACCATAAATATTAAAATCAAAATTAAAAATATTAACTTCTACACCTGTTTTCTCGTTATTGCTTACAGTTGGTTTACGTCCTACATTTACCATTGCATTATATTTGGTATTATTATAATAAACAATTACAGCATAAACACCGTTTGCAGGAATTAGCTTGTAACTCTCCCATTTAATATTAGCTGTTGGAAAGCCTATTTTTCGACCTAAAGCCTCTCCTCTTATAACTTTGCCAGTAATAGAATAATTATATCCTAAATACTTATTTGCTTTTGTAATATCGCCTAATTTTAATGCATTTCTTATTTTTGTTGAACTAATATTATCACTTCCGCTAGTTAAAGCAGATACTTGCTCAATAGTAAAACCAAATTCGTTTGCACATTTTGTTAATTTATCGAAACGCCCTTCTCTATTTTTTCCAAAATGATGGTCGTAACCTAAAACTAAATGCTTTACCTTTAATTTACCTACCAAAATATTTTTTACAAATTCATAAGAAGTTTGTGATGCAAATTCTTTTGTAAAGTTAACAGATACAAGATAATCTATACCATACTTATCAAGTATTTTTGCTTTTTCATCAATAGTATTTAAAAGCTCTAAACCATCTATTTTACCTAAAACAAATCGAGGATGTGGCCAAAATGTAAATACTACCGATTTAGAATTCAACTGTTTTGCTTTATCTTTTAACGCATCAAGAATAGTTTTATGTCCAAGATGCAACCCATCAAAAGTCCCTACAGTAACAACAGTATCAGGTATATTAAAACTATTTATATCGGTGATTTTTATCATTTTGTGCAAATGTATGTATTAATTAATTAAATTACGAATTACAAATTACTGTTAATAAAATAATAATTATTAATTACAAATTGTTAATTGTTAATTGAAGTTGTACTTTTGCACTTTCAAATAAATTAATCACAGAATGAGTAATATTATTGCAATAGTAGGTCGTCCAAACGTGGGTAAATCGACATTATTTAACCGTTTAATTGGTAAACGACAAGCTATTACCGACGAAACAAGTGGAGTTACAAGAGATCGTCATTATGGAAAATCTAACTGGAATGGCTTTGAGTTTTCGGTTATTGATACAGGTGGTTATGTTACAAATTCGGAAGATGTATTTGAAGAAGAAATTAATAAGCAAGTAATGTTGGCTATTGATGAGTCTGATGTTATACTTTTTTTAGTTGATGTTAAAAATGGTATTACCGATTTAGACGAATCAATTGGCAAACTTTTAAAAAGAACAAAAAAGCCTGTAATGCTTGTTGTTAATAAGGTAGACAATTCAGCTCAACATAACGAAACTTTCGAGTTTTACTCACTAGGTTTAGGCGACCTCTACCCTATTTCATCGACAAATGGCTCTGGCACCGGTGATTTACTTGATGAAGTTGTAAAACATTTTAATACAAAAGATGACGAAGACGATTTAGGTATTCCAAAATATGCAATTGTAGGACGACCAAATGCTGGAAAATCATCATTAATTAATGCATTAGTTGGCGAAGACAGAAATATTGTAACTGATGTTGCAGGTACTACACGCGACTCAATACATACTCGTTACACAAAATTTAATCAAGACTTTTTAATTATTGATACTGCTGGTTTACGTAAAAAAACCAAAGTAACCGATGATTTAGAATTTTATTCGGTTATGCGTGCAGTACGTTCAATTGAAGAATCTGATGTATGTCTATTAATGATTGATGCAACTCGTGGATTAGAAGCTCAAGATTTAAACATTTTTTATTTAATTGAAAAAAACAAGAAAGGTGTAGTTGTAATTGTTAATAAATGGGATTTAATTGAAAAAGATACTCATACTACAAAAGAATTTGAAGAAAAAATTAGAGCTAAATTAGCTCCTTTTAACGATGTACCTATTATTTTTACTTCTGCATTAACAAAACAACGTATTCATAAAGTATTAGAAACAGCTATAGAGGTTTACGAAAATAGAGTTAAGAAAATACCTACATCAAAGCTAAATGAATATATGCTTGGTGTTATTGAAGCCTTCAGACCACCTGCAATTAAAGGTAAATTTGTAAAAATAAAATATGTAACACAGTTACCTATTCACGCTCCTGCATTTGCTTTTTATTGTAATATGCCTCAGTATATTAAAGACCCATACAAAAGATTTTTAGAAAATAGACTTAGAGAAGAATACGATTTTACTGGTGTTCCTATTCAAATATTTATTCGTAAAAAATAAAAAAGCTTTAACACTGCTTAAATTTATTTTTCTTTTTTAGAGTTTAATTCAATTGCATTACCAAATGATTTTGTTATTCTGAACATAGTGAAGAATTTATAGATTATATATCGGTAATTTTGAATTTAAACTATAAATTTTTAAGCATAGCTCGTTATGCTTACAATTTTAAGCAAATAAAAATAGAAAAAGGAAAGTAGAAAAACCGAAAAGCTATTTTGGTTGAGTATGTAAGTTAAAACACAAAAAAATTAAACTTGTCAATTATATTAAGCAAACTTATCTTTGCAAATATGAATATTACTTTTTTAGGTCCAGCTTACCCATACAGAGGAGGAATTGCCGCATTTAACAATCGTCTTGCACAAGAGTTAATTGCCGAAGGTCATAATGTTAAAATTGAAACATTTACAGTTCAATATCCCAACTTTTTATTTCCAGGCAAATCGCAATTTTCTGATGATGAAGCACCTAAAGGATTAGATATTACAAGATCGGTAAACTCTATTAACCCATTAAATTGGGTGAAAGTAGGCAATAAAATAAAAAAGGACAGCCCTGATATTCTAATTGTAAGGTATTGGATGCCCTTTATGGCTCCGTCATTAGGGAAAATCTCAAGAATTGTAAAAAAGAACAAAAAGACAAAAATTATTTCTATTGTAGATAACTTTATTCCTCACGAAAAACGTATTGGCGACCAAAGGCTTTCAAAATATTTCACAAATTCAGTTGATGCTTTTATCACTATGTCAAAAGCTGTTTTAAACGATATAAGCAAAATTAATAATACTAAAATAATACGCTTCACTCCTCACCCAATTTACGATATTTATGGCAACTTATTAGACAAATCTAAAGCTATCGAAAAATTAAAACTCTCAAAAGAAAATAAATATATTTTATTTTTTGGTTTAATTAGAGATTACAAAGGGTTAGATTTATTGCTAGATGCAATGAAAAACGAAGAAATAAAACAATTAGGAATAAAGCTTATTATTGCTGGTGAATTTTACTCAAATGAAGAAAAATACATAAATCAAATAAAGGAAAATAATATTGAAGATAATGTAATTTTAGTTTCAAAATTTATTCCTGATAACGAAGTGAATTTATATTTTTCGGCTGCTGATATAATTGTACAACCATATAAAACTGCTACACAAAGTGGTGTTACTCAAATTGCATATCATTTTAACAAACCAATGCTTGTTACAAATGTAGGTGGTCTACCCGAAATTGTTCCTCATAATAAATGTGGTTATGTGGTAAATAAAAATGCTAACGAAATAAGCAACTCTTTACTCGATTTTTATTTAAATAAAAGAGAAAATAAATTTGCTCCATTTATTGAAAAAGAAAAAGAAAAATATGAATGGAATAAACTTACTAAAACAATTTTTAATATCTTTAATGAATTAAATAAATAGCAATGATTAAACAGCGAATTTTAAAATCGGCACAAGTAAAACAAACTATTTCGGAAAATACCGAATTTATAAATAGAATAAAACTAATTGTTAATGATATAGTTACGTGTTACAAAAATGGAGGAAAAGTTTTATTTTGTGGTAATGGAGGAAGTGCTGCTGACGCACAACATTTAGCAGCAGAACTATCTGGCCGTTATTATATTGACCGTCCATCGTTATTTGCCGAAGCTATTCATGTAAACGGTTCGTACGTTACTGCCGTAGCAAACGACTATTCATTTAACGAGATATACTCACGTTATATTGATGGTGCTGGTAAACCTGGTGATGTATTAATTGCTATTTCAACATCAGGAAATTCCGAAAATATTGTTAATGCAATAAATACGGCAAAAGAAAAAGAAATGATAACTGTTGCGTTAACAGGTAAAACAGGTGGAAAAATAAAAGACATTTCAGATTATTTACTAAATATACCTTGTACCGATACTCCAATAATTCAAGAAAGCCATATAATGATTGGTCATATTATTTGTGAATTAGTTGAAAGTAATATTTTTCCTAAATAATATACTCAAACCACATAGCTTTTAGGGTTTTCTACTTTTTATTTTTCCATTTTTATTCGTTTAAA